>Ga0209202_1000126_pt1 | contig 83906 bp, 59 predicted proteins | sample AD_UKC032_MetaG_FD_184416 | JGI IMG/M metagenome (GOLD analysis project Ga0209202, IMG submission 184416) | Active sludge microbial communities of municipal wastewater-treating anaerobic digesters from USA - AD_UKC032_MetaG (SPAdes) (version 2) | ecosystem: Engineered > Bioreactor > Anaerobic >... | reverse complement strand
AAGGGATATAATACCCCATGCCCGTCCTAAAAGATTTGCGATGAGGTTTTTGCGAAGCATCAAACAACGGTCCGGCTATGAAACGGCGGCGCCCCGTCTCGCCCAAAGCGTAATCAGCCCCGTTTGCTTCAATGCCGCCAGTACATATGCAGCTGGATAAAGGGCCAGACGCCCTAGAGGCCTTCCAACCACTTGTCTTGGAAACTCGCATACGCATTTTGGCGCCCCGCCATCCTCGAGAACATAACTGATGCTGTAGGCGCAATTGAAGAGCGATCGGTGGTGGAACACCCGTTCCACATGCCAGCCCGCCTTCCTAAGAAGAGCAGTAATGGATTCCTCTGTAAAGTGATAAAGGTGTGTAGGCACCTGCAGAGCAAACCACCTATCTTTAAACAGGCGTAGATGCAACCTGCCAGCGTCTGGCACCGATATGACAAGCCATCCCTCTGGACGTACCCAGCCAGCCAGTTTGCGTAGGGCCATAAGGGGTTGATGAAGATGCTCAACTACCATCCATCCCACAGCCAGATCAAACGGGCGTCTGGGATCCGGGGCGGACTCCAGCGTACCGCAAAATACGTTGAGGCCGGCGGCCTGAGCTCGCACCGCTGCACTCTTAGAAGGCTCAATTCCTTCGACGGCCCAGCTCTTTGCCTTCATCTCCGCGAGGAATGAGCCCGTTGCACATCCCACCTCTAACATACGCCCCGGCGGAATGTCGGGCAAGACGTAGTTGTTAACACGGAAAGCACGGCAGTATAGCGATCGTAGACAGCGTCGCAGCAGGGAAGCTGGGCCAGGATGTCCGGGGCTTAGCACATATGCGCAGTATGTGTTATCTGGATAGTAGAAACGGATAGTCTCTGGTGTTGGGCGCGGCTCAGTCCGGATCAACCCACAGGTGCAGCAGCGCACCACAGGAAACCGGCCCGGCAAGCCGAACAGGCGATCTTGAGCTGTGAAAAGCAAGTCGTCCCCAGAAGCGCATCCGTTTGGACAGGGTGCTGCCTCAAGTGTAACCTCGGCGGGGATGTGTGAAACGCACACAGGCCGGGCGCCTCCACCTATGTGAATAAATCCGCTGGGCAAGTACCGTAGCAAGGGCGGCGAGCACAAACTGCTCCGACAGGGATCTCACAATCACACACGCCACATTCCTTGCTGTTGTGCGGGCAGGTGGCGCGGTGGGTATGGCGTCTGATCCTGAGCAAGCTCAGCAATCAGCGAGGTCCACGGAGGGGGTGTGTAGGCCATTGCTTGTCGAAACCGTGCGCTTGCGAGGCTCCGGTCAATGGATGGCGTATCGGCGGCGACCACGCTCGTAGGTATACCGAACGCCTCACGGATCAGCAGGAGTAAGTCGTACTTGTTGATCGGGTCTGACGATACGTGATAAACGCCCGTGAGCTCTTTTCGGACGTGCATTACCGATTCAATCACACGAGCCAGTTCGATGGTGGTCAGGCCACTGTAGATCGCCCTGCGGAAACCACGCACTTCCTTGTGATTCGGCTGCAAAAACCACTCGAGGAGCCCATTGCGCGTGCTCAGCTCCCGACCGATGATTGAGGTTCTCAAAGTGAGGCAATTGGCTCCGGTGACCTCTCCCAGCAGCTTTGTACGGCCATAGAGATCAACTGGGTCTGGAGTATCGGACTCCTTGTACATCCCCGTGCTGCCGGAGAAAACACAATCCGTGCTGATGTGAATCAGCCGTATCCCACGTGTGGAACAGAGCTTCGCAAGCCTGTGTGGGAGCAGCGAGTTGATGCTGATTGTCGTGAGCGGATCACGCGCGGCGTCCAGCTGCTTGATCACGCCTATGCAGTTCACGATCCAGGTCGGCCCAAAGCCGTCCGCCGCCCTCTCAATCGATGCGAAGTCGTCTGCGTCGACGCGGCCAATCAGCGTGCCTTGGGGGAAAACTCTATACCGATCGTAGGCGGCTGCGTCCTGGCGTACCGTGCCCAGCACATCGTACTTGGCAGAATATAACTGCATTAGTTTGTGGCCTAGCATGCCGCCGGCGCCGAGAATCAGGATTTTCATGTATCAACGCCCCTTGTTTGACCGCGACTTCTGGCGCCGATGGCGCCGTAGCTGAATTCTCGGGAGGTGCTTTCACTTTACGACCGTGACATCCCGGTCCCCAGCGCCTTGGGTCCAGGACCCACACCGTTGGCGCTGACCCAGCCATCCGTCTGGAGCATCTTCAGAATCTCTTCAACAGACATCTGGCGGGTGCGATCCGAGGAGTACTCCTGAATATCGCCGTGCTGTGGGCCGTGCTTATCCTCGGGAACGGCCCACCCCGGGATCAAGAAGTAATCGCCCATCTCTCTAGCGCGCCACATCTCCTCCTCGGATACGAGGATTTCGTGGATCTTCTCACCCGGACGAGCACCAACCGTTGCGATAGGATAGTCCTCCCGCCCTGTGATCCCATAGGAAAGCGCCTTGGCGAGATCGACGATGTTGGCGGCTGGCATCTTTCTGACCCACAGATCGCCACATTCGCCTTTTACCGTTGCCCAAAGCACCAGCTGCACGGATTCGGCGAGCATCAGCTGAAATCTCGTCATGGCGGGATTCGTGATGGGGAGCGGCAGTCCCCGCTGAACAAGGTCGCAGAAGAGTGGAACGACGCTTCCGCGACTGCCCAATACGTTCCCGTAGCGAACGCACACGAACTTGGTTCGCGTGCCGCGGTAAGACGGGTCCAGCATGATCCGCTCTTGGACCGCTTTGGTCATACCCATGACGTTGACAGGTTTGACTGCCTTGTCGGTGCTGATGGAGACCACCGTCTGCACGCCCGCATCAATCGCCGCTCGGCGCACGTTCTGGGCACCAATGATATTGGTCAGGACCGCCTCAAAGGGAGCATATTCGCAATTCGGAACCTGCTTGAGTGCAGCGGCATTAAAAACGACGTCGATGCCGCGCATAGCCTCCTGGACTCGCTCCAGATCTCGAATATCGCCGATGTTGAACGTCAAGTTAGCTTGATTCGGATACAACAGCGCCATGTCATACTGCTTTTTTTCATCACGGCTGAATACGTGTATAGATGCCGGTTGGTACTTGAAGAGCTCGCGCACAATCTGATGGCCGAAACTGCCTGTGCCGCCCGTGATGAGAATGTTCTTATTCCGCAGTGTTTCTGAGAGTATCTGACCGGTCATTTGGTCACTCCTCTGAGTCTAGCGAGGTGGAGGCTGTGTTTCGATCGTGGACCGGCCAGGCCCCAACATGTCGATAAGGGGTGTTTGGTGCACATGGTCTAACCGCGGCCCTCAAAGCCGAAATACGTAAGTTCATGTGGCCAGCCAGCTTATGCTGTCCTGCGCGGGAGAATGCCTGGGAAAACGCAGCTTACGGAACCCGGTTTTTCGCCCGTTTTGCGATGTCGGCAGGGATTACACACCGTTGATCTGTAAACCTGCCCAGGCCTGGTCGCCGCAAAGCCCGGAAAGTGCGGTACGAACAACAGGAACTCTGAAGCAAGGGCGAAGCACACCTGATGAAGCGCCACACCGGCGTCCACCAGAGCACAGGGTGAGCACGAAACGCGAACGAGTCCTTCGCCTTCGAGGGTTCATTCCTTGCTTCGTCCTCCCTGCTTCGCGGGCATTGGCCGTCCGATAGCGGACCAATCCTCGATTCGCGCATCGGGGACGCGCGAGAACTCGCCGGTATTGGTGTCATCCAGCAGGTACTTCACGGGAAGACCGTCTCGCGTTTCTGCGGTTCCGGCTGGTCACGATCCACCATGCAATCGTCAGAGGCCTCGTTGGCGCAGACTCCGTCTCCGTCAACCGTCGTGATTCTCCGGTCATCGACGGATGTGCACGAACGCAGGAGGAGAGAACACGCAAAGAGCCCGACTCGAGACGCCGAATCGGCTTCGCAGCTTCTGTCGCTCGTCCTTCATCCTTCGCGCTGCCTGCTTGGCGTTTGGCACGCCTGATGGCTGTCAGCGTTCACCTGTCAGCAGCCAGAGAGCATCCGTGCTCCCTGCGTCGCGTTCAGCGAACCTGTGAGCTATCAGCTCTCAGCATTCAGCCGGAGCGCATTCGCCCGCCCACTGCACGCCGAGAACGGCTACCCCCTTCCCCACCCCTCGAGCCCCCCCTGAGAAGGGAGGGAAGGGAGAAGAACGGGCTCAGGCACGTCGCTGACGCGATGGCTATCAGCACTCAGCTCTGAGCTGTCAGCCCGATTTCCTCCATGCTCTCTACTTGGCGCTCGGCGCCTTGCGACGCAGGAGGAAGGGGGTCAGGCACGTTTTGCCTGACGGCCCCTTCCGGCTGCTTCGCAGAAAACGAGCCAGGCCCCAGCGTCACCGCCCAGCGTCACCGCCGGCAACGCTGCTGGCGCGGTGGCCGGCGCAGCTGCCGGCGCGGTCGCGGGAACGCCAAACGGCTTGCCCGGCGGGGCGATACTCAGATCGCCGGCCAACTTCTTGGCCGGCGGCCAATCGGGTCGGAGACGAAGGCAGATCTTGGCCTGCTTGAGTGCCTCCTCCGTATCTCCCACGCGACCCAGAGCCTGGGCCAGCGCAAATCGCCAGTATACCTGGCCGTAATCCAGTTGTAAAGCTTTGAAGTAATAATCGATCCCCTGCTTATCGGACTTTCGCTTGATGCAGAGGTTGGCAAAGGCGGCCAGGGTGTAGGCAGCGGCGTCCGGGGCTTCGCATTTGGCTTTGAGCAAGTCGAATACGCGGGCCCTCGCCTGCTCGGCCAGGGCGAGGCTCTCAGCGGTCAGGGGTCGGCGGTCAGCGCCAGACGAAGAAGGCTGGCTGCTCACTGCTGACGGCTGAGTGCCGGGTTCGGTTGGCTGACTACTGATCGCTGCCGGCTGATCGCTAGCCGCCGCGTAGTCCTCGAGCACGTCGGCGACGGTGGTCAGGCGAGCCACGTCGTCGCCGGCGAGAGTGACGGCGAGGTCCGGCCGGCCGAGCTTGGCGACGCACACGTCGGCGATATCGGTCATCAGCGAGCCGTCGAGCTCAATCGCCCTCGTGAAGGCCTTGCCCGCCGCGTCCGTCGCTTCGGGGCGGTCTGACTCGGCCTCGAGCAGGCCGGCGGAGTACCAGGCGGTGGCGTCATTCGGAGCGAGCTTGACCCCAAGCCGGACCCGGTCGGCGCCCGCGGGTCGGTTGAGGATGAAGCACTCCAGCTGACCGAGCAAGGCATAGACCGGCCCATACGACGGGCAGACCAGCCGGGCCTGGTGGAGCTCGTCGACGATCCGCTCGGTGTGGCGGATGGACTGGTCGTTGAGCACCAGCTCGCCGGTGTCGGGGTTGACCACCCGGCTGACGCCCCGCCACCGGAAGACATTCAGGTTGTAGCGGTACTTGACGTTGGCCGGCTCGAGCGTGGCAGCCTGGGCGGCCTGGTTGATAAGGATGGCGAACTGATCGTTGGTGCCGAGCCAGTCGTCGTCCCGGAGCTTGTTCTCCATGCGTGCCGCGATCCGCCAGCAGGACTCGGCATCGTTGGCCCGCAGGGCGGCGGGGATCGACCAGATGGCGCCCACCGCGACCAGCACCAGGGCTGCGATCGGCACGATCCGGCCGTCGAGCAAACGCTGCAGCAGGCCCGGCGAACGCGGGGGATCCTCGGCATGGCGCAGGCGGGCGAGCACCACGAGCAGGCCGCAGGTCACCGCGGACAGGCAAATGACTGCGGGAATGTGCTGGCCGAAGTCGCTCAGGCTGTGGAGCATAACCGCCAGCAGGCCGAAGCCCAGCCCGAACGCGACCCAGCGAATCGAGGGACGAAGTCGGCGGATGCTGCGCACGTAGCTCGACCAGACGAGCGCCAGAAAAACCACCGCGCAAATGAGGCCGAGAATGCCGGTCTCCTCGGCAAGTTGGGCATACTCGTTCTCGGCGTGACCGGCCAGATGGGTAATGCTCGAGTGCTCAAACATGGGGTAAACGAACTCGTGGGTGCCGAGGCCGGTGCCGAACAGCGGGAACTGGGTCCAGGCGAGGGCGATGTCCTTGAGGATCTGCAGCCGGCCGCCTTGGGCCTGATCCACCTCGCGGAGGGTGGCGAGCCGGTCATAGACGGCGTCGAAACCGACGTAGAGCACGACGCAGAAGGCGACCAGGGAGATGACCGCGATCAGCCAGCGGACACCGCGGAGCCCGCGCTTGCTGGAGAGGACCAGCACGGTGAAGGAGGCCGCGATCAGCATCGTGATCATGCCGCCGCGGGTCAGCGAGGTGAAGACGCCGGCGACGCCGAGGACGATCATCGCCACCAGTGCCCAGAAGGGGCGAAGCTTGGGCTCGCCGAGTCGGTCCATGACCGCTGCCGGGGTGTAGGGTATGCCGCGGAAGCTCTCGTAGATCAGCAGCAGGGCCAGGCCGAACGCCGCGCCGATGGCCAGGTTAGTGAACTGACCGAAATGGCTGTGGTTGATGAACGGGCCGGCGTCAGCGTACAAGTGCCCCGTGGGTACAGACCAGTAGATGGAGTCGGTTCCGGTGATGGTCTGGGCGAGGGCGATGAGCGTGACGGCCCCGCCGATGGCCGCGACTGCGGCGAGCAGGCGTTTGATCTGCTCGGGGCGGCGAATGACGTTGACCACGGTGAGATAGACCACGCAGACCACCAGGATCAGGCGAAGGTTGTGGGCCGTGGCCAACGGATAGAAGCTCAAGGTCATGGTGTCGAGCACCCGTGACGCATCGGGCAGATCGGCGAGAAGCTGAGTGCGGGTGGCCGCGGTGTGAGGAGCGATGGCCTGGACGACGCGGGCGGGCAACGGGACGAGCTGCAGGGCGACGAGGAGAACGAACAAGGCCATGGGCACGTAGGTCCAGCTCCAGACCGGCCGCACCTCGCGGGTGATGATGAACCGCAGAGCCACACACCCGGCCAGGACGACCGCGGCGACCAGGATGACCAGCTCGCTCCAGGCCTCGACCGCCCCGAAGGCCAGGGGCATGAACGCCAGCAGGCCGATCAGAATCAACTCGATCAGGCCGTCGAGGGGACTCGCGACCGGCTCGGCGGGTATCGTCGACCGGTGGTGGGCGGCGGCGCGCTCTGACCTGTGGTGCGTGGTGAGTGTGGTCATCTGGAGGCCTCTCGCCTAGCAGGGGTCTCGAAAACGGGGCGCAGGGCCTGTCCGGCCAGAACGTCGGCCGGGTGGTCGATGCACACCCGCCGGGCGACGCGTTCACCCATCCGCAGCGCGACGGCCCGGAACGCCTCGGACAGCCGTGGCCGGCGGCGATCGGCATCGTGGGCGTCAGAAGCGATCAACACGGCACCCACCTCGGCGACCATCCGCCACGCACAGCGATAGGCTTCTTCCTCCAGACGGTCCAGCAGGCTGGTGGCGGTGACCTGAATGCAGGCCCCGGCCTCAATCCAGCCGCGGATCACGTGCGGGTGAGTCTGCACGCAGACATGCCGCTCCGGATGGGCGATGATGGAGCGGATACCCGCATCCTTGAGCTGCCGTATCAGCGGCAGCGGCTCGATGTAGCTGAGGCGAGGCAGCTCGATCAAAACCCAGCGGCCGCGATCGGCCAGGGTGAGCACCTCATCCTCATGGATCAGCCCGGGGAGTCCTTCATGGATCCGCACCTCTGCCCCAGGGAGAACTTCCAGGGGAATATTCGCGAGCTGAAGCCGAGTCCGCAGGTAGGTCACCGCCTGACGGATATCGAGGGCGCTGTATCGCTGCTCCATCTTCCCCAGTTGGTGAGGCGTGGCCACGACGGTGTGGACACCATCCGCCACCAGGGCCCGACACAGGGCCAGCGACTCGGCCTCGGTGGCAGGGCCGTCGTCAAGGCCAGGCAGCACGTGGCAGTGCAAATCCACCCCTGTGAACTGCTGGGAGGGGTGGCCTCTGCCCGTGAGTGCGGTCAGTGCCTGGAGGAGACTGATCATGCCTGTGTCGTACCCTCGGTCGGCGCGGCGGTCCGAGACGCCCTGCGCCGTTCCTTCGGGTTGTCCTCTCCGTTCTTTCCGTAGTGGCCGTAGTAACCGTAGCCTCCGTAGTAACCATAGCCTCCGTAATAGCCGTAGCGGTCCCGCCCGCGAGGCACATCATTGACGACGACGCCCAGGAGTCGGGCTCCCACGCTGAGCAGCCCGTCACGAGCTTGTTCGCTGGCTTTGCGGGTGGATCGCTCCGCGCGAAGGACCAGGACGGTGACGTCGCAGAGAGCGCCCAGAATGCGAGCATCGGTCACCGGCATGACCGGCGGTGAATCGATGACCACGCGGTCGTAGTCGGCGGCGAGCTTGCGGAGCAGCTGGGCGAAGGCCTCGCTGTTGAGCAGCTCAGACGGGTTGGGCGGCACCGGCCCGCACGGCAGCAGGTCGAGACCGGGTATCTGGCTGGCCTGGATAGCCAGTCCGTTGGTCGACTGGCCTGCGAGGGCGGACGACAGGCCGTGCTTGTCGTCAATCTCGAAGATCTGGTGAATCATCGGCTTGCGGAAGTCGGCATCGACCAACAGGGTCCGCTGGCCGGCCTGGGCCATGGTGATGGCCAGGTTGCTGGCCGCGGTGGACTTCCCGTCACCCGGCGCGGGCGAGGTCACCAGAATGGTCTTGGCACCCCCCTCGGGCACGCCGAAGTAAATCGCCGTGCGGATGGTCCGGTAGGACTCGGCAATCGAGGAGCTCGACTCGCGGTGGGCCTTCTGGCCGCGCTCGGTTCGGGATTCCCTGGACGACATGGTCGGCACCACACCCAGGACCGGGGCACCCAGCACGGCCGAAATCTCGTCGGCCGAGCGAAGCCGATGATCCATCCAATCGAGGAGCATGGCCAGCCCGAACCCGAGCATCAGCCCGAGGACCAGGGCCATGGCCATGATCCGGGCCTTCTGCGGCTTGCTGGGCTTCTCTTCCGGGCGAGCGACCTCGAGCACACTGATGTTCAGAGCCCCGGCGTCCTCGGTGACGTTCAGCTCCTTGATCCGGCTGTCGAGGATGTCGAGGAGCTTCTCGGTTCGCTCCTTGTCGGCGGTGAGGATGGCGAGCTCCGCTGCCTTGGTATTGACCAGCTGGGCCTGGGTGAGCTGCTGCTGGAAAGCGCCGTCCATCTCGCTCTCGGCCTGCTGGGCGGTCAGCCACTGCTGCTTGGCAACTTCGAGGAAATCCTTAGCGGTCTTCGTGCCCTGCTCCTCGATCTGGGCGCGAAGCTGGCCGATCTTGGTCTGAAGCGTCTGAACCGCGGGGTGATCGGCGGTCACCTTCTGTTGCCAGTCGGCCAACTGCAGCTCGAGCTGGTGGAGTTCGCCGGTCAGCTGGGTCTTTTCCTGCTCCATGGAGATACGCACCCCGCGTTCGAGCTGGGCCTCGGCGAATCGCTGGAGCTGCTCCGGGTCGGAGGACAGGAGTTTGGCGGCCTCGTAGGAGGCTTTGGCATTAATGGTGGCGATTCGGGCTTCGGCCAGGGCGGCCGACAGGCGGGAGAGGGCCTGGATCATGATGTTGCCGCCGCGCTCGTCCTCGATGGTCAGCGCCGGGTTGGCGATCTTGAAATCAAGGATCTTCTTGTTGGTGACGGTCAGTTCGCTGTCGCGTTTCTCCTTCTCCTTCTGGAGGATCTTGAGCACCTCGGAGGAAGTACTCTTCCTGCGATTGGTCTGGTAGTTCACATAGGCTTCGACCACACTGTTGACTACGCCGGCCGCCTCTTCGGGGTAGGGCGAGTCCAGGGCCACGCTGATGATGTCGTCCTTGGCACCCACCTTGACGTTCAGGGCCTTCTTCAAGAAGACCATGAGATTGTCCACTTCGGTGAAGGTCTTCATCCGCCGAACCGCGGACTGATCGGCCACTTCGGTGAGGATCGGAGTGGAGGCGAGAATCTCGGCCTGGGTGTAGAGGTAGTTCTTGGACTGGGTCACAATGCCTTCGCGCTCGTTCATGATCTGCGGGCCGGCCTGTTCCACATACAAGCGCGAAGTACTGGTAAAGATCGGGGTGGCCTTCATGACATAGAGAAACGCGGCGGCCAGGGCGGCCACAGTGATCGCGGCAATAGCCCAGCGCCGGCGCCAGGCGATCTCCAACAGGCTCGAAGACATGACCGCGACCGTACCCTGCCCGGCGGGTGGACCCGTGGGCTTTCGCGGCTCGATCGGCGGCAAGTTATCCAGTCGACTCATGACACACCCCTTACATGCTCATACTACTGCCCCAGGTTGAGGAGCGTGGGCCGGTTGTTAATCACATCCTGGAGAAGGCTCTGACGAAGACTGGTTCTACCTGTATCGTAGTCATACGGATTCCAGTAGTAATACGTTGCCTGCAGGTTCACACCGGCGTTGATCTTGAACACCTCGGCCAGAACCAAGTTGAATCGCGTGGCCGGCGTGTGCTCCACGGCGATGACGTCGCCCGGCTTGATCATCACATTGGAGGCGCTGGTCAGGGCGCTGCCCTTCACCTTGAAGGAAGCTTCGACAATGCTCCCATCGGCGTCCTGGCGGTAGATCTTGGCGTACTGGGGGTCGGCGATGTCGTTCAGGCCCGCGGCGAACGAAAGGGCCTGGAGCAGGCTGAACTGCGTACCCGGCGGGTAGGGGAACGCCCCGGCCTTGTTGACCAAGCCGATCACGGTGAAGACCTCAGGCTTGAGGCCTTCGATCTCGACCATGTCACCCTCCACCAGGGGCACATCCGCAAACGGAATGTTGAGCCCGCGGACGGGCAGGACCACGGTCATCACGCCGGCTTGCCCCGGGGGAGACCCGGCTTGTCCCGGGGGAGACCCCGCCTGTCCGGAGGGAGACGGGGAATCCGGAGCACGAACCGAGGAGCCCGCCGGCTGGGTCTGAGGTATGGCGGACACGGCCAGGACCGGGTCGCCCATCCGCTTGATCCGCACCACGCTGGCTCCGCCCATTGCGGCGCCGGTCGAACCCTTCAGATCGATCCCCCCGGCCTTCATCAGCAGGGCGACCAGCGACATCTCCTGGCTCTGCAGCTCGTAGACCCCGGGCAGGTTGATCGCCCCGACAATGGAAACGCGGGCCGTACGGTACGTCTGAACCTTGGCCACGATGCTCGGCCGCTCCTTGACGTACTTCGGGTAGTAGGCCTTGGTGGCCAGGGCCTCGATCTCCGGCAGGCTCCGACCCCTGACGTCCAGTTCGCCGATGATGGGCAAGGTGATCCTGCCGTCGTCGCCCACCCGGCAGAGATGGGATTCCGGACGGGTCAGCTCGATGGTCGGCTGGTAGCTGGATCGGGCTTCCTGCAGCACCGCGGGCATGACCATTTCCAGAACGTCGCCCGCGACCGGCCGGTAGGGCCCGGACGGCAGCTTGGCGTCGACCACCCGGTCCTCGTCGACCGGGGGCTGCACCGGGCCGGCCTGTTGAAAACGAGTGACTTCCTCGGGCGTGGATGCCTCACCACAACCCACGGCCAGGGCGGTGCAGAGCAGCCCCAGGATGAACCCTACTCGCATCTGAGTTGTCTTCCTTCTCATCACCGTCATCTCGTCACAGTGTCACTCTCAGGGCCCAATCGAGCCCGAACCATGGAGGCCGTCGAAGCCCTCACGAACCCGAGGCCACCCGGAAACCGATGAGGTAACTGGGATGGGTGGCCGTGCCCCGGTCGCGTGAAGGCGAGCTGCAATCCACGGCCTCGTGACCCCACGAACCACCGCGGGCGACCCGCAGGGTCGTGTCATCACCGCTGAGCCAAGCGCTGCCATCGGTCGGAGCACCGGCGTAGGTCTCATGCCAGACGTCCTGGCACCACTCCCAGACGTTGCCGTACATGTCGAACAGGCCGTAGGGATTGGCCAGCCGGCCGCCGACGGCGTGAGTCTGCGAATCTCCATTATCCCAAAACCAGGCATGATTTGCCAGCTGATCGGAGGAATTACCGAAGGAGTAGAAGGTATTGGTGCCCGCCCGGCAGGCGTACTCCCACTGGGCCTCGGTGGGCAGCTCGATGGTGCGGCCTACCCTCGCAGAAAGGCTCTGGCAGAAGGTCTGGCAGTCCTCCCAGGAGACGTGCTCGACGGGGAGATCCCCGCTGGTGGCGAACCAGGAGGGGTTATCGCCCATGACCGCCTCCCACTGCCGCTGGGTCAGCTCATACTTGCCGAGGTAGAACGCCTTGGAGATGGTAACACCGTGGGCAGGCCGGGCGACCTGGGCAAGCCAGGGATCCGTGGTAGTGTCGTCGCCCATGACAAATGTCCCGGCTGGGATCTTGACCAGCTCCAGCGTCACTCCCCCGCCCAGATCCAGGGTCAGCGTGTCAGGGGTCGAAGTGCCGCACCCGGGTGTGTCGACAACGCCACACCCGCAACTGCCAGGGGCGGTCTTGTTGGGATCGCTGGGACAGCTGTCGTGGCAGTCGGGAGTGCCATCGCCATCGGTGTCGGTCTCGGCCACGCTGCAGCCGCAGGTGCCGGGCGCGATCTTGGCCGGATCGCTGGGGCACCCGTCCGTGCAATCGAAGGTGCCGTCGTGGTCGGTGTCGCCCTCCGAAACGCCGCATCCGCACACCCCCGGCTCGGTTTTGGCCCCGTCGTTGGGGCAGAGGTCGGTGCTGTCGGGCTCACCGTCACCATCGGCATCCGGAGGAACCAGATCGGCTCGATTGACGGTAACCTGCACGGTGGCCGTGTCGCTCAGCCCCCCCCCATCGGTCACGGTCAGGGCGAAGATGAGGGTAACAGGATCGCTGGTTGGGGGTGCCGTGAAGCTGGGGTTCGCGGTAAGGGGCCCTGTCAGCGTGACGGAGGGACCGCTGGTCTGTTGCCAGGCATAGCTCAGCGTGTCGCCGTCCGGATCGGATGAACTACTCCCGTTCAAGATCACCGGTGCTTCTGCAGCCACGGTTCGCGATGAGCCGGCGTCGGCCGCGGGGCTGTGGTTAGTCGTCGGCGGGACGGCGGGAACGCAGCCCTGGCCCATGAGCCAAGGCAGCGTGCACACAATCAGCAGCAAGAGGCCCGGCCCGTGGCTGGGCAGGGACCTCGCTCGAAGGTTGGTGTTGATCCGGAGGAACCTGCTGGTCATGCCCGGCTAGCCGCCTTTCTGCCGGGCCCCGTCATACTCGTCGGGTGCAAGGAAGGTACGGGTGCGGTGCGGACCGATCGCCTGCTCTCCTCAGGCAGCGAGGCCAGGCCGTGAGCATCCAGCAGTTGGCTGAACAGCATGATTCTCCGCCCGGTAACCTCCAGGGACTCCTCAACCTCGGTCACGACCTGAAGCTTGAGCGGCGGACCTGTGCGCCGATCGCGAACCGGGATGGTGGCCGTCAGGGTGTGGCCGCCGCAGCTCGGGTCCCACTCCGGATGCCGCCAGACGAGCGTGCTGGCCGTGCCGTCGCGGCTGGCGATGTCCAGGGCGATCCACGCGCAATGCAGGGACCGGGCGACTTCGGCCAGGGCCTGCCACCATTGATCGAACGTCCGGACGGCACAGACGTGCAATTGAGCATCCTCGAAGTCGCGGCGATCCTCCTTGAACTGCCGGGCGATGGCCATGTTGTTGTTCAGTACGGCCATGCTCTCGCGGAGGCGGATCGAGCCGACCGCACGGAAGAAAACGCCGAGCAACAGCAGCACGCCGAGGGCCACGAACAGCACCTCGGCTTCGTGGCTGAGCAGCAGGAACATCCCCAGCCCGCCCGCGATGACGGTGACCGAGTGCAGGACGATCACCACTTTTTGCTGGGACAGGCCGAGATCCACAAGCCGATGGTGAATGTGATTTCGATCCGGGGCGAAGAGTGACCGCCGACTGAGGATTCGCCTCAACATGCTGCACAGCGTGTCCAGGATGGGAACACCCAAGGCCAGGGCGGTGGGAAGGAACGCCGCCAGGGTGGCCCCCTCGTGGGCGGAAGCGATGATCACCGCCGAGCCGGCAAGCATAAACCCTAAAAAGAGGCTCCCGCCGTCGCCCATGAAGATCCTCGCCGGGTGGGCGTTGTACACCAGGAAGCCGCCGACTCCACCCAGCAGGCTCAGCAGGAGCAGCACCGTGATCCACTGGCCGACATGCACCGCCACCACGGCGGTGACCACGCAGGCGACCGCGGCGATGCCCCCGGCCAACCCGTCCAGCCCATCGATCAGGTTGAGGGCGTTGGTGACCCCGACGATCCAGAGGAGGCTCAGCGGCCAGGACAGCCAGCCGAGCTCGATGGTCAGGGCTGGACTGAGGGAGATCTGCTCCAGCCGCACGCCGAATCCGCAAAGAAACAGGCCCGCGACCAGTTGGGCGGCCAGCTTGGTCCGGGCCCGCAGGCCGCAGACATCATCAACCAGACCCACTAAGAAGATGAAAATACTGGCAGAAAACAGGGCAACAAGAGGGCGACCCACAGTGGCGAAAGAATCGGCGATGGCTGTTCCGTAGGCGAGGATGGCCGGCAGAGCGCCGTGCCCGGCAAGGAACGGAACCGCACCCGCGGTGCACGCCACGGCAATGGCCACGCCCCCGAGTCGAGGTGTGGCCCCGCGATGCAGCTTGCGGATCCCGGGCAGGTCGAACAGGTCGAAGGCTTTGGCGGTACGAATGACCACAGCCGTCGTGAGGACGCTCACGACGGCTGCGACCAGAAAAACTGCCACAAAGATTGCCATTCTCCGCCTCGCCAGTCCAAGCGCCATCAGCACCTGGCCGCTTGGTAGGAGACCAGGTCATCCGTGCGCCAGTCTCTCCAAGTCCTGTTGAACCTCCCTAGCTTCTCCCCCAGGGCCTTCATTCCAATGTCAAGGAGCCGACTTCGGTCACCGGGGCCCCGCCCCAAACGGGACCCCGCACGACTCCCGCCTCCGCTCGATCCGAGGCTACTCAGCCTTCATGGCAGACAGAGTAACCCTTCCCATTGTCGATCCGAGAGGCGTGTCATGCTTGACCGCACGCCACCCGGCGCTAGACCAATGGCGGTCGCCACGGGCTGCGCAGCGGCGGCCGATAGGGCACTCGGATCGGCGGACGGTATCGTGCGCCCGGCCCCGCGGCGAGCATGTCACGCCCCGCCTTGGCGCCCGCAGCACCGGTGTCGGCCACCGGCTGATCTGAAGACAGACCAGCCAAGGAAGGCTGGATGCCTGCAGCGGTGTTCAGACTCGCCCCCGAGGTGTAGGTCCCGGCAGGAGCGAAGGGGTCGAAACTGAGAGCACTATCGGCGGCCGCAGTCCCCAGGGCCACGCCCCGGGCACGTTTGGAAACCGCCGCCTCAGCCCAAGCCGTCCAAGACAACAGGCAAACCGCCGCCAGCAGTGCCCCAAAGTGGGTCACCATGCGTGGCCGGTCGCTCCATCTAATCATCGTGGTCATTTGTGTTCCCTCTTTCCTTGGTTCCTTTCTCTCGCGTATTCATTGCACCGCCAGATCAGCATCCACCCGGTGGGACAAGCAGGCCGATGTTGTTTCGGACCGCGGTCATGTCCAGGGTGTTGATGCGTCCGTCAGTGTTGGCATCGCAACGATGGTGAACGAGCGGCACCTCGCCCGTATTGTTCCGAACCGGCGTCATGTCCAGCACGTTGACCTTGCCGTCGCCGTTGACATCGCCGAGGAAAGCAACCAGACAGATGGATCCGGTGCAGACGCTGCCCGAAATGCCGGTGATACCCGGGAACATGATCTTGACCCGCGAGGCGTTGGCCGCGCCGCTCATGTCGATGGTCAGCTTATCGTTGAGGACGGACACGGCACTCACGGTGATGATGCTGCCCGCGGAATCGACGACCGCGACGTCGACGGGCACGGCGACTCCACCCGGCCCGCTGCCGACGATCACTTCGTCGAAGGTCACCAGCACCTGGGTGGGACCATTCTTGCGGCACTCGACGGCCACATCGAAGCCGCCCATCGGGGCCATCAGGTCGATATCGAAGGTACCCATGGTTCCGTGGGTCTTCCGCGACACCGCGGAGACGAACTGGACTGCCGGCTCGATGTTCAGGACGATCAGCACTTCGCCGGCAAACGCGTCATTGACGAAGGAGTTGTTCCAGACGTGCTCGCGGGTCACGCCATTCGCCAGGACGCCAAAGTCCGGGGTGACGGCTCCATACCGGTCGCCATTCGCCAGAACGCGGCGAGCAGCCTGGATCTGGGTCGTGTAGTCCCAGCTTCCGGTCCCTGTCGCGGCCATCATGCCGAGCGTTCCGTAGACCGTGTCTTCGGTGTACCCGGCTTCCGGGCTCTGGCTGTGGTCGAACCAGGCGAAGAAGCTCGAACCGTACAGCGCCGTGGCAGCCACCTGGTGACCGGCAAGGATGGCTGGCAGCTGATCGAGCCTGTACCCCGCATACGTCCCGCGCTCCGGAATGGGCGGGGTCGGTATCACGGTGGCATCAAGGCCGCTGCCCGTTTGGGCCAGGGCCCACACCGCAGTCCCCAAGCTCATCACCGGATAGGTGTCGAGGTCGTTGACATAGGCGAAGGTGTCAATGACCGCCTGTCGCCACACGGCTTTGTCGGCGGCGCCGACGTACTCCGAAGCCACTGCGTGGTGAGCGAGGTAGAAGACCGGCACTGAGTCTTCCGCGTAGCCGGCCTTGAGGTCGGCAATGTACGCGGCCGTCCCACCGGGAGCGGTGGCGGCCCGGGCGTAGAAATCGGTCACCGCGGTCCGCCAGGCGTTGCTGGCCGGATTGGCCTCCATCTGGCTCAGAACTGTCAAGCCCCAAGCCTCGTCGCCGTAGAAGCCGGCCTCCGCGGCGGATGCCAGGATGTAGTCGCCACCCCGCTTGGCCGCATCATAGTAACTGACGGTCCCAGTGAGCAGGTAGGCGTTGACCAAGCCCGCCACCATGGGCCCGGTGTAGCCTTCCGCACCGGCCCATGACCCTCCAGTGTCCTGAACCACCACCAGCCTGTCCGCGGCAGCCGTCACCGCCTGGGGCAGGTTGGACGCGGCCATGGCTGGAGCAGCCAGAGCTGCGATCGCCAGGCCCACCACCACTCTCCGAAAAAGTCCCGCTGACATGTGCGTCCTCCTTACAGCCTCCGTATTCCATCTCGCTCACGCAGTTTCAATCGGCCGAGAAAACTCCACGCTTCCCACGCCGCCAGACTCGGCAGGCCAGCTTCGACACGGCCGCCAAGTCCTGTCTCGTCAGAATCACGCCCACAATCGAGCAGGCCAAATGCCTCTTCGTCGTACCCTCCCACCAGCTGGTATTCAGGTGGGGCCAAGAAGAACGCGAGTCGAAGGGGAACCCCGTTTCCGAGTTGTCTCCTTATCCCTCGCATTGGAGCAGAGACCCGCGGCTTCCCACTGCAGTCAGGCGCGCCGTGAAGACCCGCTCATGAGGGTAAGCTACCCCAACGCGGAAGCCGTGTCAATGGCCTACTGCTCTTTATTTTTTTCGGACTTCACTTTGGCCAGCGGCAAGGAACCCGGTTTCCCGGTCGCCGGGCAGCCTGTTCGGCAGCTTCACAACTTCTTATAGAGCATTCCTTTACGGCGATTGGCGCGCCCGACGCAGAGGCGCCCGCCGTCGATCGAAAACAACCACCCCGATACCCTCGATTAGACGGAGAACAAGATAAGAACGTTGCCGGCCAGATGCCCCCGCGAATAGCCCGTTGACGACGATCCGCCAGCCGACGTGTACACCTGACGAGCCATCGTCTCGGAGCTCAGACAAGGATAACACGCCTGATCGATCTGCGTGCATAAGCTCACCACGAGTCGCGCGGTGGGAGGGCTGCCTGCCGTCTCCCCGTCTGCGGCGCGACGATCATCCGGCTGTGCGGCGACCTCCTGGCCGGGCACACCCGCGGGCCACGCAGTCCATTGCCGCTGCCACGGCGCCGATGTGCCCTTCGCGGGCTGACCTGCCGCCGTCCAGAGAACCGCATGCCCCCGCTCCACATCAGTTCTTCTATCGTTGCGCGTGCGCTCATGCGGGGCACTCTCCTGCGTATCGCGTACTTCCCGGTCACAGACGTACTCAGCCGTCTCCCTCTTGACGCTCGATGCAACGATCATGGCGCGATTGGCGTCGCAACGAGTACCTTGAGCTCGATGTTGCTCAGCGTCGTCGTGTGCTCGCGACTCTGATTTGAGGGCCGGCTCTCATCTCCGCCGACGAAGAGGAAACCGTAGTTGGGGCGAACTCCCTTGAGCCAGTCTCTCACCACGGAGGTGACGTTGAGAGAGTGGTGTGTGTCGACGCAACTGGGCGACGGAGTTGGGTCGGTGAGGAACTCGGCGTCCAGATCGAACTTGTCGGACCAGGGTTCATTGATGATCCAGATCGAGTTGAGAATGCTGCTGGGACAGTTCGTGGCTGTGCCCGCAACGGAATAGGTCGTATCCAGATCGTACTCCAGCGTGGCATCGGTGATCTGGTCGCCAGTCGCTCCGAGCAACGCAAGATCAAAGCGGACGAGTCCGCGATCGACCGACGATACCCACCACCAGCAGGGAAGAGGCTCGGTACCGGGGTCATGGTGGCGATCATACCCGACACGGGCGGCTCCGAACTCAAGCCCTTCAAAGGCACCGTAGGGAATCAGATCCGTACAGTAAACCGCGTCGTAGTTGTTGTCGTCGTCGAGCGCATTGACCGTCGCCACTTCCAGCGCGGAGAGCTTGACGGTCCCCAGCGTCGAGCCGCATTGGGCCCCGCCGAGACACCACACGCTCAAGGACGTCGGGACCAGGACGATCCATATGTTCGAGGGTACAGACGTCCCATGTCTTCGGCGACACATCGCAGGAGCGGATATCACCAACTTGCTCATACCTCACCTCATGGAATGCGCGACCGACCTCCATCGTCGTGGTCGATCTGTTCTCCAAGCCGATTGACCGTGTCTCCTGCCTGGCCAGTCTACGCAGCCGGCCGGGCGATCCCGTCCGTCTGAGCCCATCCTAGCCGGCGCGGAACGGTGAGCGACGCGACTCCAGTGTCAATCCGAGATAGTCACAGGGCATCCGAGATATCCTGCGCTGAAGGAGCCCTGAATCCGCCATCCGCGGCGGGGGATGCACGGCCCTGGCTGGAAGCCGACTTGAACGAGCCCCATCGAGTCATCACCAGGGTGGGGCGCGGGGCGGAGAGCTGCTCGGGAGACGGACGCAGCTCCTGCCGCCGGGGCTAACGACCCGATGTGCCTGAGTCCTGAGCATGCGCTGCCGAGCGGTACTGACCGGGGGTCAGGCCGGTGTGCACGGCAAAGACGTGACAGAACCAGTTGGGGTTGGCGTAACCAGTTTCGAGCGCGATGCGCTTGACCTGCCAGTCGGTGGTGGCCAGGAGTCTCTTGGCCAAGTCGACGCGCCGGCCGGCGATGAAACGACTCATGCGCTGCCCCATATGCTCAACGAACAACTCACTGAGATAGGTCGGATACAGGTCCAGCTCGGATGCAACCCCGGCAACAGACAGGCGAGGGTCGGATAGATGCGCAGCGATGTAATCCAGGGCGCGAACAACCTGTGGGTGGGTCGGTGACGGCGCGGCGTCATCGCTGCGGTCAGACCCAGCCAGTGATTCCAGAGCCTCTTCAGTGGTGATGCCCCCGGGCACACGTCTGAGGAAACCAGAATGTGAGACGGCGAAGTCCCGGACCAGCAGTTCCATGATTTCCACGATTCGCTTGAATTCGGATTTGTCGAGCGAGGCGGGGCCGGCGAGCTTGATCACCGCCAGGCATCGGCTCTCGCAGGTGATTGGGATTATCGCGCAGAGCCGCTGGTGGTGACATGTGCCCCAATGCGTTTCGGGCCGGCGTTTGAGTTTGGCCAGGTGCAGCTGCCAGGACTCCCGGCAGTAATCGCCGGAGGCGAACTCCAGACAGGCCGGGTGTGAAGGGTTCGGAGCGGGATCTTCGTCGTTGGGTTCGGAGACGGCGAGAGCGACGGCTTGCACCTCGGTCATGCTCATGTGAACGAAGCGGTCGATGACCTGGTCTCTAAGCGCCTCCAACAGCCTTGAGACGGTTGGCTCGCCGAGCGTGTTACGCTTGGCCCCTGCGTCGGGTTTCCGGTGCAGGAAATGGCGTTTGGCCATAGCCGCTCCTTGATACTCGTCAACCACCCTGCGGGCGCCGCTCTTGCCCTCGGCCTCGAAGATGGCCCCGACTTCCGCCGGCGCGGTACGAGCGGCAGGTTGCCCTGGCCGTGGAAGAGCAGTCCACCAGTCATTGAGGTCTTCCGTGGCCGAACGACCCCTCTTCGAACAGATGCACCGCCGCGGGTAGATGGCCGCACGCCGAACCATGACGGGCGGTCCCGACCACCGAACGAGGGCGGCGGCAAGCCTCAACCCGGGCATCGATGCTGGCCAGAATCCCACCCGCGGTGCACTTGGAGGGACCAGCTTCTCGAGCTGCGTGTCCCGACAAAAGGCCTGCCGGACGGCCACAGACAAGGGATGATAGGCGGCCGTCGGCCTTTGAGTAGTGTGCTTGCACGACTTGAGCCGACGCACTGATCTACTTAATTAACTGTCATTAAAGAAGTTACACACGTTCTTCGGCGACAGGAGTCCAGCTTGCCCCGAAGCTCCCATGCCACCGCACATCTCCCCAGACCGCTCTGGCCACCCCGAAACGCGGTTCTGAGATTCCTGCCAGATCGATGAATCGGCCTGAGCAGTCCCGGATCAATCCGCTCGCCAACGCAGAGCCGCAACCGCACGTCAATCCCGAGCCACCCCGCGTGCAAGCACTCGGGCGGGGTGATCCCCAGGATGGTACCGCAGCCGAAAACGGATTCTAGAAATCAGGGAAACGCCATTCCCCGTCGAGAAACCGGTACTCGACGTGATCGTCGCGAATGGGATCTTCACCGCCCAGTCCATTCCAGTACCTGTTGTTCCGATAGACCTGCTTGGGCCCAAGCCGCTCGGCGTGGCCGTCGGCAAACACCAAGTTCGATTTGCCCAGATGCCGCGTGGAGATGTAGGTCCGATACTTCATCCAGGCGTAACTCTCGTCCTTGGTTTGGAGGCTGAACTTGGGGATGTATGTCGGGTCAAGGATATACCCGTGGTTCCCGAGCATATCCACGTCATTGGCGTTGCCGATGTTGCGATGGTGCGTCCTCCAACCGGTGCCGTCGCTGTCGCCAAAGGCGATCGTGCGAGACGGGGCACGCAGGGACTTGACCGGGTGGCGCTCGTACGGCGCCGTGGGCCCGACCGGGTTCTCGCGGCCGCTGCCGATGTACTTGTAGTTGTAGCCGTAGGCGTTGTTTCGCCCGAGCTCCCACTCCGGTACAGCCGGGCAGGAGGAGACAGTGTAACCCTTCAGTTCGAGGGCCATGGCCTGCCACCAGCGAATGCGCAGGCTGCCGAGGATGAACTGGTGGGCCGGGAAGGTGCCGTACTGCTGCAGGTAGGTGTGCATCCCGACGCCGAGTTGCCGGATGCTCGCCGCACAGGTGGTCGAATGGGCCAGGCGGCGGGCATTGGCATAGGACGGCAGCAGAACAGACACCAGCAAGGCGATGATGGCGACGACGACCAGGATCTCGATGAGCGTAAACCCCGCTGGGTAAGCCACTCTGCGGATCCGACCCATGGTTCCTCCTTGGCGCGTCTGGCAGATACTCACCGACCTCTCAGCTGATAACAAGCCTGGCTTTCGCACCGCTGCGGCAGGTCAACTACAGGTATTGGCGCCCCAGCACGTCATTCTGACACGAATCGCACGGCTTGGACGATGTGGCCAGGAGTTGGGGCCCCATCCGCAGCCGCAAGGCCAACGAACCACGCCTCATGCCCCTGCTCACGATAGTTCTACGACGATTGCTTCGCCTTCTTGAGCGGCAGAGTGCGCTTTCGCCGCCGAGATCAGCAGCTCGTCCAGCGGGGCTGGCGGTTGTATGACGCCGTTGCGTGAGACCGGCAAGTACTCATCGACGGCCTCATAGGTGTCTGCTCATCCACGCGCTGCGACGGCTGGGGCTCACCAGCACGCCCCTGGAACAGGCTCAGGCTCCGACCCTCCGCCAGAAGTGGCTCAAGATCGGCATGCAGGTCCGGGTGACCACCCGGCGGGTGTGGCTGTCGTGGTCACAGGCCTATCCGTACCACGAGCCGTTCCGCCGGGTGTATGAGAACCTGATCCGTCTGGCTCCGCTTGGACGACCGACCCTGATCCCACAACGGGTGTCCCTGCCTCTGCGGTGCTGACCGCGGGCGCGCACAGCAAGCCGCTGGCTCGGTACCGCTCGGTACTACTCGCTTGACAGAATCGGCCCGGTCGGCTAGGCTTGAAGGGCCATCATCGAGGAGCGAGGATGCGGTGCCGTGGGCGTCCTGGATGGCACAGGAGGCGTGCGTATTCCCGAGGCGGGGAAAGCGGATGGACCGCTGTCGGCACTTCCACCACGGTCGCTTGCTGAAATTCAGATTGCAGGTTGCGTGACGCGTTCGTGTGGGCGCGTTGCCGCGCAGCGGATGATGTGCGGGCCATCCTGCATGACATGCCCATTCTCGGGAAAGGTAGACCCATGAACGTGACAACAAGGACTCACTGGGCGGCATGGGCGTGCCTGGCTGCGCTCGTGTGCCTGGCACCGGCGTCGCTGCAGGCTCAAGTGACGGTCCGGCTGGAGGATGATTTCAGCGACACGCAGATCGACCCGACCAAATGGGTGATCAACGAATCGGGGTTCGAGGCGACGGGCGCGGCCAACGTCACGATCCAGGAAGCCGCCGGGGTGGCCGTCATGGATGCGACGGCAACGGCGTCGTACTGGGGTGGTGCGTCGCTCAAGACGGTGGCGTCGTTCCCCGTGCCGGCAGGCGAGGTACTCAGTTTCACGGTCGACCGCGTTGCGCTCACGAGGACTGGTACGGCGGGGCGTTCGTCGATGTGGATCACCGACGCGACACGCGAACGATACGTCATGTTCGCCCAGAACATGGGTGAGAACGGCTGGCAGTACAACAGGCGGATTGGCGAGACGGGTGACAATGCGACGGGCGGCGGCACGAACATCGCGGCGTTCGATTCCCTGGACGGCGACGGCGGGAATCATCAGATGAAGATGGTGGCCGACGGCAAGGTCGTGAAGCTCTTCCTGGATGGCGTACCGGGGGCGGAGGTCGCCTTCCCCGTTTCAGACGGCATCATCTTCGAACTCGGCATCTACGCGCGGGCGTCGGGCGATGTCGTGCACGTCGAGTTCGACAATGCCCGCGTCGACACGCAGCCCGGCGCGGGTTTCACCGTGACGGACCTGGAGCAGTACACGTTTGATCCGCAGACGTCGGTGAACGTGTTCATACCGCAGGGTCTCAACGCGAGCAAGGCCGTAAACGTGATCGTCACGAGCTCAAACCCGACCGTGGCTGAGCCGGCGGGTGCGACGGGCGGCAGCCTGACGCTGACCTTCCCTGCCGGCGGTGCGAACACGCAGAGCTTCGCCGTGGCGGCGCTGAGCCCGGGGGCGGCGACTTTCACGCTGTCGGGCGAGGATCTGACCGGTGTGGTGCTCGGGCAGCCGCTCAAGGTCTGGGTGCCGCCCGTGGGCGCGCTCCATGTGGACGATGATTTCGAGGACGGGACGGTCGGGGGGATCTGGGAGGAGAACCCGGCCGGTTTCGAGGCCGGTACCGCGGCGATCACTGTCACGGAAGCCGGCGGGACGATCACGCTGGGCGGAACGGGCAGCGTGAGCTACTGGGGTGGCAAGTCGATGCGGACGACACAGCGGTTCACTGCCTCGCCGACGTCGCCGCTCGTGTTCGAGATCGACCGCGTCTCTCATGCCGGCGCCGGAACGGCCACGCGGGCGGGCGTGTACATCACAACGCCGGACCGCTCGCAGTACGTGTTCTTCGGCGAGAACCGCGGTGAGAACGGATGGCAGTACAATCCGGGCAATACGGGTGGGGGTACGGCCATCGCCGCGTTCAACGTGGCCCAGTTCAACGACGGCGGGAACCATCGGATGCGGATTGTGGCCGACGGTCAGAATGTCGCCCTGTATCTTGACGACGTGCTCGGCGCGACGACGCCGTTCCCGGTGTCCAGCGGGCTCGTATTCGAGTTCGGCGTGTACACGCGTGCCGCGGACGACACGGTGGCGGGTGTGTTCGACAATGCCCGGATCGAGAACCTCTGGGGATGCGTCGGCACCTCGGTCGGCGCGGTGGTGGGACTTGCCGACAATCCGAATCCGTCCGTGACCGTGCGGATCCCCAAGGGTCTCAACGAGACGCAGGCCGTCGCGGTGACGGTGACGACGAGTGATCCGGCGATCGCCGTGCCGGTGGGCCACACGGGCGGCAGCCTGACGCTGACTTTCCCCGCCGATCCGGCGGTCAGCGAGCAGACGTTCGAGGTCGATTTCGTGGCTCCTGGCGCCGCGACGCTCACGTTGACGAACGATGCGGGCGTCTGCAACGGCGGGCCGGTCCAAGTCGTGGTCGGAGCAGCGGTCGTGCTCCGCGACGATTTCGAGAACGGCACGATCGACTCGGGCAAGTGGCGATTGGACGATGCCGCCTACGAGACGGGCGAGGGCACGTTCACGAGCGTCGAGGCTGACGGCGTGCTGACGATCTCTGGCGAGGCCACCGTCTCGTACTGGGCGGGCCAGGCCCAGGCGACGCTGCCGACCTTCCAGGCATCGGCCGCAGAACCGCTCGTCTTCCAGGTGGACCGCGTCTCGCGCGACCAGAACCTGCTGGCGACGTCGACCCGAACAAGCGTCTTCATCACCGACGTGAATCGCGAAAACTTCGTGTTCTTCGCGGACAACGTGATGGAAGGCGGCTGGACGTACAACAAGCGGGTCGGCGATGCGGACGACAATCCGACCGGCTCAGGGATCAACATCACCGCTTTCGATGCGCCCGAATTCAATGACGGAGGCGATCACCAGATGATGGTGATTGCCGATGGCACAACCGCTCGGCTCTATCTGGATGGGGTGCTCGGCGCGGAGGTTCACTTCCCGCTCAGCAGCCCGATCATATTCGAGGTCGGGGCCTATGCCCGGGCGGTTGGCGACACGGTCGTCGGGCAGTTCGACAACGTCCGGATCCTCGGCAGCAGCGCCTCCTGTGTTCTGATGACGCCGAACTCGATCGCGGCGAAGAAGGGCGATGCGCCGATCCCTGTGCTCGTGCAGATCCCGGCGGGCGCGAACGCGGTCACCGATGCGGTGGTGACGCTGACGTCGAGTGCCCCGGCCGTCGCGGCCCCGGCCGGTGCCACGGGTGGAGTGCTGAATGTCACGTTTGCCGCCGGCGGGAGCACCGCACAGCTCGTCGACATCGAGATCTTCGACTCCGGCAACGCCCGGATCATCGCCACGAACAACTTCGGGGCCTGCAACGGCGATCCGATCGAGGTCTACGTTCCCTCGGTTCTGATCCAGGACGACTTCGAGGACGGCGTGTTGAACGAGGCCATGTGGCGGGTCGACCTGACGCCCTTCGAAGAGACCGGCGCGGCCACGTTCACGTACCTGGAGCAGGGCGGCGTCATGACGCTGGGTGGCGTGGTGGATACGGCCTACTGGCCCGGCATTGCGCTGATGACCGTGCCGAAGTTCAACCCGACGGCCGAGAAGCCGGTCATCTTCGAGATCGACCGGGTCAGCGCCAGCGGCGTCCCCACCGACACGTATGAAGTGCGGACTGGCGTCTGGGTCGCGACGCAGGATCGAGCCAACTACGTCCTGTTCGGCGACGTGTACCGGGAGGGCGGGTGGGGCATCAACAGCACGACCGGGACGGGCAACCCGACCGGCACGCCGGCCAACATCGCCGCGTTTGACTGCTGCGGATTCCCGGATCAGGGCAACAACCGGATCCGGGTCGTCGTGGACGGCAGCAAGGTCTCGGTGTTCCTGGACGGCGTGAAGGGCTTGGACGTGCCCTTCCCGTTCGCAGACAAGCTGATCTTCGGCTTCGCGACCTACGGTTGGGCGGCGAATGACAACGTCACCGGCGTGTTCGACAACGTACTGGTGCTCGGGGATCCGTCCAGCACCAGCGGGCTCTGCAATCTGAACGTCTTTGCTGATCTGGACGGCGATCTGGACGTGGATCAGATGGACTTCGGCCTGATGCAGGTCTGTCTGGCCGGCTCGGACGTCGCTGCCTCGCCCAACTGCCTGTGCCTGGACCGTGACGTCGACGGCGACGTCGACGAGCTGGACCTGTTCGCGTTCGCGAGGTGTACCACGGGCCCCGCGATTCCGTTCGATCGGAACAACGCCCCCGAGGGCTGTGAACCCTGACAACTGACGACGATCACAACACGACGAGCGCCGGGCGCGGTGCACCGCCCGGCGCTCGTCGGTTTCATACTCATCCGGAACAGCACAAGCGAGAACTCGACCAGGACTCGTCTGGAGGCCTGGATGGGGCTGGGGGATGAGTCCAATTCATGCGCGATCTGTTTGCCCTCGGCTCAGCCGACAGGGCCGGACATAGGGCAGGACGATCCGCGCTGCCAGGATCCCAAGCTTGAACCAGATGATGATGTCGATCAGTCTGGTTTTGGCTTCTTTCAGCGCTGCTAAAGCGGCAAGGGTATGCTCGTCCATTCAAATTGCGTGGACTGAGTATATTCCGACGCTTGTGCCTCCCTGAAACTCCGCGAGCGCAAATTCGAGATTTCCCAGACGGCCGTCGCCGGCAGACCAACCAGGTCGGGCGGGCCGGTGGCCGAGCCCGATTATGACGAGCAGACTCCTGTGCTCTGAAGTTCTCAGCAGGGATGCGATTCGGGGCTATCCGGCGGCTGGTTGCACGCCCATAGGAGGGCCCCATATGTTGGGACATTGGACGAAGCGGCTTTGTCCAATCCATGCCTTACAAGAGCTTCCGAAGAAAGCGGGCGATGGGATTCGAACCCACGACGTCCAGCTTGGGAAGAGACCAAAACGCAAGCGTAAACCTCGTAAGGACAATGGTTAAGATCTTATTGGTGAGACAGTTGCGTCACTGATTCCCGTGTGAGCCCGGAGTGATACCCGCCTGTTTCCAGCCTGATTCTGACGCAACTTTGACGCAACTCCGCGACTCGATCCCTGACCGGCCCCCTTCGCACCGGAGTCGTCCTCGACATAGAGGATAACGACATCCGCGCGCCAAGATCTCGGCGCGCGAACCGAGCGAGGGCAGGGAGATTTGCATGGACCAGGAACTCTGCGTGTTTCCGGTTTGCCGGGCAGAAACACCGACACAGGCAGGCCTGTCCGCCGCGTTCGGCGTGGGCCGATGATCCTGGTTATAGACCCAAGTGCCAGATCCGGATCTAGCTGATTATTCCACAAAGGCTTAGGAGCGATTGGGCCCCCTTTTCAGCTTTGTGAGGGGGCGTTTTTCACCTCTGGGCGTATCGTGCGTGTAGCGGCTTTCGCGGGGAGCCCAACCATGTGTGCCGTGCGCGGGCCGCGTTTCGTTCCGGAATGCGCGTAACCTTGACAGGCTTCGTGTACATTAACTGACGAGATGGCACCAGACCCGAGCGAATCCGGATCCATGGAAGCCTTGCGGGCCAAGGAGCCCCAGGCTGTGGAACGATGGTTTCACGAATACGCGGACGCCGTCTACACCTTCGCCCTTTACCGGGTGGGAAGAGACCCGGATCTGGCGGAGGAGGTCGTACAGGACACCTTTGTCGCCGCCTTGAGCCAGATCGAGGAATACGACCCACGGCGAGGGATGATGCTGCCGTGGCTGACGTACCGCTGTCGGAACTCGATCCGCAATGCCCTCCGTCAGCGCAAGGGGGGCGATGCACTTGCGGACTTCTGGGAAGAAACCGATCGGAGGCTGCTCGCGGCGTATCGGCAATTGGCCACAGCCCCCCTGCCCGAAGATATCCTGCACCAGCAGGAGACGAAGGAACTGGTGCAGCTTACCCTTGCGAGCATACCGGGGAACTACCAGCAGGTCCTGACGCAGCACTACTTGGAGCAACGACCGTTGAAGGAAATCGCGGCATCGCACGGCCTGAGTGAAGGGGCGATCAAAAGCCTGCTTCACCGTGCAAGGCTCGCCTTCAAGACCGCGTTCGTTGCGTTTTCCGACGCGATGGCGGCCGAGCCTTCATTGGAAGGAGGTGCGAAATGAATACTCCGATCACACCCGGTGACGAATATCTCGAAGGGAACATCGGCAAGCTGATGTCCTCAGGGGAGCCGAGGCTGTCCATGCCCGAATCCAGCAAGGCGAGAGTGCTTTCGATCTTGCTGCGGGGTGCGGCCGCCGCCCAGCCTGTCGCTGAGACTCAGGCGACTCCCGATTTGACGACGAACACGCAGGCCCGCAGACAAGCCCCCGTTCGGCTCGTTCCGGATGTGCCGACCGACTTGGCTGATGGTGCCCAGCGTGGGGACCATCCGATTGCACAAGCCCCGGGTCGGCGGCACGTGCGAAGGAGGTTCGTCGCCATGTTTGAGCGAAAGACGGTTCGTTGGCTGGTCGAGCGACCGGTGAAGGCATTCACCGGCCTCGCCGCGTGCTTGACCCTGATCGTGACCCTCTGGGTCGTCGCGGGGGGAGGCAACGCCGAAGAAGCCTTCGCGGCCGCGATTGCAGGCGCGCAGAAGGCGAGGACGTTCTCGTGCAAGGAAGTCCTGCAATCTCGCCGAAATGGTCAGGTCTATGAAAGATCGATTATCTTCAAGGAGCCGTACCGCGAGCGGAGCGAGTGGCTCTCGGGCGTGGCCTCGGTCGGCGACGTGACGATCACCGACTACGGCCAGCGTCGGCGTCTCCGTTTCTTCCCGGCGAATAGGCTCGCGGAACTGGATGACATCAGCTCGGAGTACGAGGTGAAGACCGGTTCGGGAGAGCTGAAGCTGACGGAACTCGACACCAGCATTCGCGATCACATGCTTACCTTGCGTGCCGAGGCGGTTGAAGACCTCGGAAGCGTCGAACTGGCTGGGCAATCCGTTCGGCTGCTTCAATCGCGGCAGGGCGATCGCGTGACGAAGGTCTGGGTTCACCCGCAGACCGGCCTGCCGGTTCAGATCGCCGTGGACAGGCCTGAGTGGCTCCGGATGTACACGTCCATTCAGATCGATGCCGAGGTGGACGACGCCCTGCTCAGCTTGGAGCCACCGGCTGGCTACACGTTGATCGGCGACGGACCACGCAAGCGGGTGTCGGATGATAAGGCGAAGATCATCGCCAAGATGAGGCATCTGCTTGTGGCGTGCTGCAGCTACGCGAACAGCCACAATAATCAGTACCCCAAGGAATTGTCAGACCTTCAGTCGGAAGGCATCACGCCTGAAACGCTCAAGAGCATCCTGGCTGCTCCCGATCAGCCGGACGGACCACCTGTGCTCCGGTATCGACAGCCTCCGGTGGGTGCGACTCCGCCGAAGACGGTCCTGCTGTATCAGGCGTTCGACCAGTGGCCGCAGGGGGGCATCTGGGTGGGCTTCGGGGACGCCCATTGCGAGCTGATCACCAAGCAGGAGAAGTTCGAGGCACTGACGCGATAGCCTGAGATGCCGGGAGGCCCGAAGCTATTCGAGTGACGTGACGGCGTGCGATCCTGGTGTCGAACATCCCAGCATCATTCGCCTGCCTGAGTGTCATATGAGAAGTGTAACCATGAGGTTCCCGAGTTTGGTATGTGTCGTGGTTTTCGGCTTGTCCGCTGGATCCTTTGCCCAAAGCCGCTCGGCAAGCACGGACCGCAGCAGCGAGGTGGGCATGACCTTCGTGCGGCACCTCTCTCAAGGCCGGTACGCCGAGGCCGCTGGTATGGTTGACGACAGCGTCAAGGCACAGATGAACACCAACGTCCTGAAGGGAGTCTGGACCAACATTTCCGAGGGGAAGGGCGAGTTCCGCAACGTGGGCACGCCTACCGTAACCAACCTGGTCATGTACAAGTGGGTCTTGGTGCCCTGCGAATGGGTGAACGGCCGCATCCGCCTGAGGGTCGTGGTCAATTCGCAACGGAAGGTGGTTGGCTTGTTTGTGGTGCCGCCCGCTTTGAAATCGGCCGGGGTTCGCCCTCCTTACCTCCACACGGAGGTGACGATACGGGACATCACAGTGGGCAAAGCACCCTGGTCGTTGCCAGGCACGCTCACCCTGCCGAAGTCGGGCAAGCCCAAGGGCGGCGTCGTTCTGGTACACGGGTCGGGGCCGAACGACCGCGACGAGACGCTGGGGCCGAACAAGCCGTTCCGCGATCTGGCCCTGGGCCTGGCCGAGAAAGGCATCGCCACGCTGCGATACGACAAACGCACCTATGCACACAAACTGGTGCTGGCATCGAAGCTGGCCCTCAAAGGCGGCATCACGGTGGACGAGGAGGTTGTGGATGACGCACTGGCTGGGCTGAACGTGCTTCGCGCACAGCCGGAGTTGGCGAACGTGCCCGTGTACGTGCTCGGACACAGCGTTGGGGCGATTCTAGCGCCGGAGATAGCGGCCAAGGACGGCAAGGTCGCGGGGGCGGTGCTGCTCGCGGGCCCGGCTCGGCCCATGGAGGACGTGATGGTGGACCAGCTGACGTACCTGGACTCGCCCGATGTCGGCCAGGTCCGGCAACAGATGGAGGGCATTCGCAAGCACACGCTGAAACCGGATGACAAGGTGATGTCAGCGCCCGCCGCGTACTGGTACGATCTGTGCGGGCGCGATGCCGAGGTGGCGGTGAAGACGGCGGCGGGATTGAACTGCCGCATCCTGGTCGTCCAAGGCGGGCGGGATTACCAGTCAACGACCGACGATTTCAAGCTGTGGCAAGCGGCGCTCGGCAAGCGTCCCAAGGCGACGTTGAAGCTGTTCGAGGATTTGAACCACCTCTTCGCGGCCGGTGAGGGAAAGGCCACCCCGGACGAGTACAACGACGAGACGCACGTTGATGCGCGGGTGATTGACTTGATCGCGGCCTGGTGCGTCGAGCCGGGCGGTGTCACGACGCGAACCAGCACAGGCAGCCGTTGAGTATGCAAATAGTCCTACGGTTATGTCCGCAGCAGGTGCTACAACGTGCTTGCCAAGAGGTGTTGTCTGCCCTTTGGCGGAGAGAGTAAGGGCTCGCCGTTCCGCATATGGCTGCCACGCGCAAGAACCGGCAGGAAACGACTACGACGAGAGACTCGATCAGCGATCCGTTCGTTGGCCACTTGGATCAACGGACCAGGCGGCGTTAGATCCACTTCAGGCGGAAGGACAAACGGGCGACGATTGAGTCGATACCGTTCGAGTTCTGAGGCGCTGTACAATAGCCGAACACCGCCCGGCGGTATAGCCGGGTGAGGTTGTCTGGGAAATGTCGGCTTGGAGGTGCTGCTGGAGAGCGCGGCTGCCGAGAACTCGCCCGCCAAACCGCCTGGCTCGCACAGCCGATGAATCGCATGCTACGGTAGGGCGTGTGCGAGGCCAGCGGCCGCATCCAACTCGCGGTACTCCGCGCAGCCAATCAGCCCGGCGGCGATAAGGAACATCCGGGTAATCGATGGCTCGATGACAAGTCACGTGCTCCGTAGCTCCGCACCGTGCCTTTCGGTATGCGGATCTAGCGCAGCCGCCGTCCGGGCGAGATCGGCTGAGTGGTCTGCGTCTGCATCCGACGTTCGACAAACTCGATCGATCGCAGGATTGACAGCGGGTTTTCGATGTCGTCCCAGTAGCCGCTCGGCAGACGGACCCGCAATTCGTCCACCAGTCGCCGGGCGCCGGCCAAGTCCGGTGGTGTCGCCTCCAGGAGGAGGTCCAGCCGATGGTGGTAGGCGGCAACGAGATAGGACGGCAGGAAGTCGGCGTCCGGGTGAGCCTGCATCATGTTTGCGACCGTCTCCGCCATCTGCCTCAGCGTCTTGTCGGCCTCGTCCCGATGGCCGCGTTTCTGATCGATCTTCGCGATGTACTCATAGGCCAGGATGGACGGGACCACCTCCTGCCAATCGCTGAACGACGCAGGCGCCGGCCTGGCCATCAGGCGGCGCAGGCGGGCCTCGGCGGCATCAAGTCGGCCGGCCTTGGTATCGACGTCGGCCAGGTCGATCTCGATGATGCCTGCGAAAGGCTCGTCCCTGGCGAGGGTCAGGGCGATCTGCAGTATCCTTCGCGCCTCCTCGGGGCGTCCCGTGCTGGCGTACACACTCCCGAGAAGATTCATCATCCGGATTCCGTCGGGCGTCAGCGGAAAACGCTGCACGTACTGCTCGTAGATCGGGATTCCCGCCTCGGACGAAACCGCGCTTGCCGCTCTCCTCGTTGCCTCATGGTATCCATCACCTGAGCCGGGCACCGATTCGATCTGCAGGTCTTTCAGGCTTGCCAGCCACTCCAACTGGTCGAGCATTTCGCGGGTCGTCATCACTGAGGCGGGCTGGGTCGAAGGTGTTTGTCGGGATGCGACGACCAGCAATCTCGGCCGGCAGGCTGACCACTCGCCGATCCCCTCTCGGCTGACGGAATTGTAGCCCGACCAATTGTCACTCCCGCCCGCGGGGGAAGTCGCCCGGCTAGCCGGTGCCTTGGAGGTGCGATTCTCGTCGGCGAATCGAAGCTCGATGCCGAAGAGTTCCTTCTTTCGGGTGTACTGCGAGCGGATCAGGGATGTCAGGTCGAACAGCTTCCATCCGTTTCCCGGGGCGAAGTCCACGCTCGCCACTGGTTTGTCGTCGAGGCGCGGCTGGCGCTTCCACGAGGTGCACTCCTTCCACGGCTCCAGGATCTCGCTCACCAGGATCTTGCCGGCTGTCCCTTGGGAGATCGTCTCGCGCGAGTAGACCGCCAGAACGAATCGCAGATCCGGGTCCGAGGCTTCCGCCGGCGAGACAGCCAGCCAGTTCCATGCCGCCAGCATTCGGACTCCACCGTCGTTGTCGGCCACCGCGATGCTGTCCAGGGTGCCGAGGTCCGCGTCGGGGAAGTAAGAAATGATCATGCAGTCCTTGGTGACCGGGATTGTGCGGACGATTCGGCCGTCCACCACCTCGCGTAGCTTCTCCTCTCCGGGGCCGGCCATCAGGGGGGAAAGCCGCGTGACCGAGAGATCGTCGAACCACGCTTCGCCCTTGCCGGTCAATGCGGCTCGCACGGCGATCACGGCCGTCTGCGACGGCACTGCGACGGGATCGCTTTGCAGGAAGAGCCACCCCTGATCGCCACGAACCACGGGTGTCGTGGCGAATGCCAGCAGATTCTCGCCCTGTTGGTCCCAGCACTGGAGGCAGACGTTGACGGCTTCGGCTCCTCGGGTCTTGATCCATGCGCCGACACGCAGTCGCGCACCCTGCGGCACCCGCTGGAGGTCCTGGACCCAGTTGTTCGATCTTTCGCGTTCATAATCATGTGCGTTGGCAATGGCCAGGCTGGCCGACCCGCTGTGGAAAGTGTCCGTGGCCCGCCACATGCGCAGGCCCTCGGCCGGAACCTGCGCCGCGGACCAGATCGAGGGCTGATCGTTCATTCCCTGCTCCGCGCCGGGATTCAGCAGGAGGTTCCCACCGTCCTCGGCATGGCAGATTCCGGCGATCAACGCGATGTCGAGCAGGACGACCGCTAAGACTTTGGAAGGGTGGGCAGGATATTCCATGGGTTGGTCTCCTGTGGGTTCTGTGACGTCTTCTGGGCCAGCACGTACTCGGGGGACGTCGCTCGCATATCGACTCTTGGCGCGCGCCGGGAGAAGACCGGGGACTCCCTCAACAGGATCGCAATCGCGACGGTTGCGGCAACGGCCGCCGCGGCCGGAACGATCCGCTTCCAGAGCAACGCGCGGCTGGGTATCGGGCCACTGGCGCTCTCGGGTATGGCGTCGAGCAGCTTGCCCTCAAGCCCCGGCGGCACCGTCGGCCGGGGCAGGTCGCGCAGCCGCGCCTCCAGTTCCAACAGCTCGCTCAACTCCTCGTGCTCGCTCATGATTCACCTCAGTCCGGAACGACTCCCGTAGCTGCTCCAGGGCCCGCCGGGTTCGAGCCTTGAGGGTTCCGGTCGGCTCGGCCAGCACAGCGGCCATTTCCTCGTAGCTGAGCCCCTGGAGGTAGTGAAGCACGACCACCAGCCGCTAACTCTCGGGGAGCCCTTGCACGGCCCCATACAGCCGTTTCGTCTCTTCCTCGACGATCAGTCCCCGCAGCGGAGCAAAGGGTTCAGGGATTGGCCTGGATCCCTCGTCGGCCCATCGACCCAGTGCAGCTTGCCCCAGTGCCGCCCGACGCCGGCTGTCTAGCCATAGGCAACAGACAATCCGATGGAGCCATGCTGCAAAGGAGGACTCGCCGCGGAAGCTACCCAGGTTGACCCACGCCCTGGTAAACGTGTCCTGCGTGAGGTCCTCGGCCTCTTCCGGATCCCTGCTCAGGTGGGCGCAGAACTGGTAAACGGCCACGTAGTGCGCGCGGGCCAACTCTGCGCACGCACCCCGCTGGCCGGCGCGGATCTCTCTCAGCAAGCGCTGCTCCTGCTGCGACTCCATAACGGTCTCCCGAACCTTCCTCAGAGATGTTCCATGGGACCGGCTGCAAAGCTCACATATTAGACGATCGGCAACGGCAGGGTGTTGCCTGATTTGTTCAGAATCCGCAAAAGTGAGGAAACCGTGACGATGAGGTGAGGAATTGGTGAGGTTTGTGGGGTATGTTTGGAGAGCGGGTAGCGAGACCGTTCCTCGGGGCAATGGACGGAGAAGCCGCTATGACGAGAAGACACGGGTTGGCCTGGCTGGTGTTGGCGACGATGGCCGTCGGCGCGGCAGGGGCGCAGGCACAAGGCCCAATCGAGTTCGTTGCTCAGTATGGCGGACCGAGTTATGCGATTGCGGTCCAGGGTGAGCGGGCGTATCTGGGCATCGGGCCACGATTGGCGGTGCTCGATATCTCTCATCCATCCAGCCCAACCTTGCTCGGCAAGAGCGACCCTCTGCTCGGCGTGGTAGAGAACGTGGCTGTTTCCGGCAACTACGTCTACGTGGCGGCTGGCGGTGCCGGGCTCCTGGTGATCGATGTGTCGAGCCCCGTCGCCCCCGTGCAGGTCGGCGCGTATCAGACGTACTATGCCGCTGACGTGGCTGTATCCGGGAGCTACGTCTGCCTCGTGGGCGGAGAACTCCCGGGCTTCCAAGTGCTTGACGTCTCCGACCCCGCATCGCCAACATGTGTCGGGACCATCAAGAAAACCGGTGTCCCCCAGGGTGTGGCCGTTTCGGGCAATTACGCCTATGTGGCGGCCGGTCCGTCGGGTCTTATCGTGGTCAACATCTCGAACGCAAGCTCACCCTCGACCGTGGCTCAGTATATCACGGGTGTCTGGGTGTACAAAGTGGCGGTGGTTGCCGGCTATGCCTACCTTGCGGGTAACAGCGGCCTGCACGTAATCGATATCATGAATCCTGCTTCCCCCATTCTGATCGGTAGCTGCAGGGATGTTGGATACGCCGCGGGCATGGCTGTCAGTGGCAACTACGCGCTTGTGACGGCTTTTTCTCTCGGGCTGCAAGTGGTCGATGTCTCGATTCCCGCTTCCCCCGTCTTGGTTGGCGGATACGACACACCCGGGATTTCCTACGGGGTTACAGTTGGGGGCGATTACGCGTACGTCGCAGACGCCGCCGCTGGCCTTCAGATCGTCGACATGTCGAACCCCGTGTTGCCCACGTGGGCGGGAGGCTACAACTATGGGGTGAGTGGGCCTGTTCGCGATATCGCAGTATCCGGAAACTACGTCTACATGGCCGAAGAGGGGGAAAGCCTTCGAGTGATTGATGTTTCCAATCCAGCCTCTCCCGTACTTGCGGGAAGCCCCGGCCTGGGCGGGGACGGTGAGGGCATCCTGACTTCCGGCAGTTACACGTACGTTGCCTGCTACGACGCGGGCTTGAAGGTGTTTGATATGTCCAACCCAGCGTCACCGACGCTCGTCGGCGTCTGCCACGAATGCGGGCAGGGCAACGATCTGGCCGTGTCGGGCGCACATGCTTACCTGGCCGGGGGAAACACTTTCCAGGTGGTTGACATCCTGGATCCCAGTGCCCCCACACTTGTCAGCCAGTGCGACCTGAGCCCGGATTTCTATGCTGCATCCGGTCTATCGGTCTCCGGCAACCAGGCTTACGTCGCGGACAATGACACCGGACTCACCGTGATCGACATCTCAGATCCGCTGAGCCCGCTGCATGTCAGCACTTATAACACGAACGGGCTCGCCTTCGATGTCAGCGTTGTCGGTGACTACGCTTACGTGGCGGACGGTTCTGACGGCCTGCAGGTGCTCGACATCTCAGCCCCGCTCTCGCCGTCGCTTGTGGGTGGATATGTCATGAGTTGGAGCGAGGGTGTCAGCGTTGTAGGGTTAGGGGTGCCGGCGCTCCTGATGTTCCTGTTGATCGGCATGTTGGCCGGTTCGGAAGGGCCGGGAGGATTCCACTTTGATGATGCCCGCACCGCCAAGCTCCTGGGCACCCTGGCGTTGGCGTTCATCCTGTTCTCGGGCGGGTTGGACACCGATTGGCAAAGCGTCCGGCCGGTCTTGCGGACCGGCATGGTCCTTGCCACCGCCGGCGTCTTCCTGACCGCCGTCCTGGTGGCGGCGTTGGCCGTCGTGCTGCTGGGCTTCTCCTGGTTGGAAGGTCTGTTGTTGGGCTCGGTCATCTCCTCAACGGACGCCGCAGCCGTTTTCGCGGTCCTCCGGTCACGAAGCGTCAGCCTGAAAGGCCAGCTCAGGCCGCTGTTGGAGCTCGAATCGGGCAGCAACGATCCGATGGCGGTCTTCCTGACCGTAGCAACGATAGCCCTTCTGAAGAATCCCGCGGGCTCGTGGTGGAGCGCGGTCCCCGCATTCGTTCAACAGATGCTCACAGGGGCAGCCGTCGGCCTGCCGCCTCGCCGAGCCCACGATAGAGCTCCCACTTGAAGATACCGAATCCGCCGACCAGCATGACCCCTGCGATCAGGAACATGCGGATCGCGACGTCCGCGGTGATGATCGACCGGTTCGGGTCGCGCGGCGGGCGTGCCATGATACCGGGTTCTTTGGGCTCGAAGGCCAGCATCAAGGGCGTCACGACGCTGTTGGACGCAGGTGTGCCACGCGGACATCATGATCAAAAGGGGCGTGGGCGCCGGCCGGCGTGCGGCTGCCGCCCCAGACCCCAGCGTTGGCTGTAAACATGAGCTGCGAGGCCTGGCTGCCGCTCCATGCTCTCGAGAGACGCCAGCACCGTTGATGCCACCGAAGCCTGATGCCCCCGCCAAGGCTCTCCTGGGTGATGGCTTACTCTGCGGGGCATTCTCTGTATCGTGGTCGCCGCCGCACGGCGAGTCAATGAAGCCACCGGACATGCAGCGATGGCGCCGGCATGCCCACCGCATGGCCGTCAAGCGGCCAGAAACCGCAGTTCTGCATGCAGGAGGTCGCTTTCTGGTTGCAGGGTTACTCCTCACGCCGACTAAGCACCTGGCCACTACAACCTAAGTTCCAACTGGGCCAGGACTAATGGTTGTAGGGAAAGGGAGGGGGGTTCGAACCTACAACTCGGGTGTGCGCATTGACAGGATTCAGGCCAGGGATTGACCCTGCCTGGGCGAGTCGATAGCTTCAGGCCACAGCACGGACAACCCTCTCGAAACGTGAAGCATGCCCGTGACGCGGGAGTAAACGATTATGCGTCTTCTGCTGGTTCTCCTCGTCGGGACAGGGCTGCTCGCAGGATGCGGAGATAAGCCGCGAGCATTGGCTGTTGGTCCCGACCGCACGACCCATTCAGGCGGTATCGGCGCGGAGCCGGTCCGGCCCGAAGCCATTCGAGCGCATCTGGAATTCCTGGCGGACGATCTTCTGGAGGGCCGGAACACGGGTTCACGCGGGCACAATCTGGCGGTGAAATACCTCCGCGCCCAGTGCGAAGCCTCGGGTTTGCGCGGCGCGGGAGCAGGCAGTGGTTTCTTTCAGAGGGTGCCACTCGTTCGGACCACAGTCGAGGAGAGGGAAACAACGCTCGAAGTCAAGGCCGCCGACGGCACAAGGAGTCTGGTCTACGGCAGGGACTTCGTGGTGATGGATACGCACTGCAATACGGAAGGCGGCGCGTCTGCCGGCGTCGTCTTTGCGGGATTTGGGGTGACCGCCCCGGAACACGGGTATGACGACTACGCTGACCTTGACGTGAAAGGGAAGATCGTCGCGATACTGGCATGGGAGGCACCGTCCTCATTTCCCCCGACCGTGCAAGCCTATTACTCAGACGGCGACGTGAAGCGAGCCAATGCAATCGCACATGGAGCCATCGGCGTACTCAACATCGCATCGCCAGCTACCGAGAAACGCCTGCCCTGGACGCTTCTTCTCCGGGGAGTGCGGTCCAACTCGCTGCGCTGGCTCAATGCCAACGGTCAACCGGGCGGTCTTGATGACTCTCTGAAGGTCTGCGCGGCTCTAAGCCGATCCGGTGCTGAGGCGCTTTTCGCCAATGAGACGCATGGGCTGGCCGAGGTATTCGAGGCCGCGGAGAAAGGCACGCCGCCGCGGTTCGCCCTCTCGAAGAGTGTTGCGATCAGGTTCCGCAGCCGACACGAAAAGGTCGAAAGCGACAACCTCGCAGCCGTGCTGGAAGGTTCCGACCCAGTTCTCAAACGTGAATACGTCCTGTACTCCGCCCATGTGGATCACCTGGGGATCGGGGACGCCGTGGATGGAGATTCGATCTACAACGGCGCGATAGACAATGCGTGGGGCTGTGCGGTGCTCTTGGAGGTGGCGCGGGCGTTTGCCGCTTTGCCTGAGCGGCCCAGACGGAGCATCATCTTCCTGTTTGTGACCGGCGAAGAGGCTGGGTTCCTTGGCTCCGACTACTTTGCCTGTCATCCCACCATCCCGCAGGGACAGATCGTGGCCGACATCAACTTCGACGGAGGACCAACGCTCGCATCGGCCGGCGATGTGGTCGCGTTCGGGGCAGAGCACTCTTCACTTCGCGCAGAGGTCCAACATGCTGCCAGCCAGACCGGATTTGCTGTGAGTTCCGACCCCTTTCCAGAGCAAGGCGTGTTCCTTCGGAGCGATCAGTTCTCATTTGTGAAGAAGGGTATCCCCTCGATAATGATCAGCCTTGGTGTCAACAGTATGCAGCCCGGCGTCGATGGGCTGGCGCTCTGGAAACGATGGCTGGCCACCGTCTACCACTCGCCAAAAGATGACCTTAGTCAGCCAATCTCATATGAGAGCAGCGCGCGGTTTGCCAGGTTCGCGTTTCAGCTTGGTTATGGGATTGCGATGGAGACCAAGCGCCCTCGCTGGAACGATAACGACTTTTTTGGCAAGAAGTTCGAGGTACGCTGATCATCATGGTCAGGGGAGCAATCTACGCTCGCTGCCTTCGCCTGAGGAATGCCAAATGGCCACCATCAATGAATGGTTGGATGAGATTGAGGCATCGCGATCTGTTTCAGTGGTTGCATAGTGGTTGCTCGGGGGGTGGGAGTCACGCACTGCTCTTCCGAAGTGTGATTCCTTGGCTCCCATCCTTTGGTCGTGGGGAGTTACTTCGTCAGGTCCATCTGAATCGGAGTACGACGAGGCAGACGCCTGCTGCTGGTTAAGGCATCGGGTGTTCTGCGAGATTCTGCCAGGATGGCCACCAGAAGCAACCCGCCAGCTCACGAACGGCAACGACACCGTCTGCGTCCCCAGGAAGCGGAGACTGCATGCATGGCAATCGTGCCATCACTTGTTCTTCAGCAGTTCCCCGAACTCGGGCAACAGCGCATATTTCCGCTGCCAGGGCGTGTACATGAAGCCACGCACGTTGCTCATGGGTTTGGTCGCCGCCAGCCAATCCTTCACCTGGTTCAGATTGTCGGCGTCGTAATAGCAGGCCACCAGCGTCTGAAAGCCCTGGTCAGCGAAAAACTTCAGGCTCTTGCTCCGCACCTCGCCGCCCCAGACCGCGATGATCAAATCCTTGGGCACGTGGTTCCAGGAGCCGGTGAAATCTCCCTTCACCAAGTAGTAGTTGCCGTGGGCGTTGTGGTTCGGATCGAGCATGTCCGACCAGATGTAGACCTGCACGCCCGCCACGTGCTTCCGCAGAATCTGCACTTGCTTGGTGATGCACGCGCCCAATAACTCGCCCATGTTCCGTCCGCGGCAGGCGGCGCAGGTGCCGCCCTCACGGATTTCATCCATGCTCAGCAGCACGCGTTTGGGATGCAGGTGCTCGGCCAGCAGCTTGGCCTCGTGGTCGAAGATGTCGTACAGCGCTAGCTCGGCCATGCAGCAGGTGATCTGCCCATCGTGAACGACCATGGGGTGATACCAGCTCACCTTCAGCTTCTGCCCATCCACAATCCGGCTGCCAGGCAGCAGCTTCAGCGGGGGTGCCTCACGGTCCTCCCGATGGGGGTTGTAGGCGGGATCGAGCAGGGGGGCGTAGTCCTTCCCTTCGGCGTAGGTGATCGAGCCGTCGTCGCTCTTGACCATCACCGGTGTGCCGGGGCGGCGCAGCACGTTCAGGGGGCCGACTTCCTCAATGGTCCAGTCGTCAAGCCAGAACTTGCCCGCCTTGCCGCCCCAGACCCCGGCGTAAAAGGACACCTGGTCATAGTCCAGGCTGTTCACCAGCATGGTGATCTTCCGCCAGTCACCACTGGCAGGGACATGAAAACTGCGCGGAGCGAACTCCCGGCCGCCCCCCTCATTCGCCAGGGCCAGCATCTGAAATGCTCCCGCGGGCTGCAACGCCTCCGTCTTGACCCAGAGGCTGATCCGGTAAACGCGATGCGGCTGGAGGGTGACCCGCTGCGCCACCCGGCCGTGTCCCCATTGATTGGCGGTGAAATTCTCCATCCGCAGGGATGCGTTGCCGCCATGCTTCACGTCGGTATCCACAAAGCTGATCGTGCTCGGTTGCTCGACCAGGTTGTAGTTGGCCACCTTGTGGCCGGTGAAGTCCTCAAAGCCACCGTTAGCCAGCTTCGGTGCCGGATCAGAAACCAATCGCGCCTCCGTTCCCTTCACCACGAACGGGGCATCTTCCACCGGTAAGCCCTCGGCCAGATTCTTATCGTGGGCCAGCACCGCCCCGGCATAGCCGACGGAGAAAATCGCAGGGATCAACTCCAGCTGGTTGCGTTCACAAGCCTGCTGAACCTGGCCCAGGCGATGGAAGAAGGCCGGAGGTTTTTTGCAGAGCGTGTCCAGCCCGAACGACACCACCGCGCCGTTGAGACCGGCCTGTCCTGCCGTGTCCAGCACCTTGGTGACTTCCGCAACTTCATCGTCTGACCCGAGATTCCAGCCGAAGACCCAGACGAAGCGGTCTGGGTAAGAGGCGGCGGTGGCGATATTTGTTAGGCTCAGAACGAACAGCAGAAAAGGAAAGCACCTGTCCATGTCGGTTCTCCTCAAAAGAATCGGACCGAAGTCCTCGGCAGGCTCGCAAGTGCTACCGCCTGCGACCGTTGCCGGGCCGAAAGGGCGCTCAGGCAGATATGATGCGACAGCCCGGTCGCCCCATCAAGGGGCTCCATCCGCGGCGGGTGGATATAGCTCCGATCTGAAGTCGCCGCCGGTTGCTCGCCTGTTGTCCAAACTCGCCAAAGCCCTGGAGGCGGGAGGTAGTTTCCTACTGGAGAGCCTTCGACCTTCTCCACCACCCGGTGTCTGGTGGGAGCGTCTGACGAACGATCCTGAATCGTTGACTGCGGCATGGGCGCGGAAGCGTTGGCGGAGAGTCCTTCGCTGAGGGCCATCCAACCGCGGGGGACCATAAGGCGGCAGGCCGGGCAGAATCTCGTCGCCGGGTTCTTCCTTGCGCATCGCACCCACCTTGCGGGTAGTCTATTGGCGATCAGTCGTTTCGCACAGAGGAGCCGCGCATGGGCCACTCCACGGTCTTCGAGCACCGCGTCACGGTTCCGCCCCTGGTGGGCAGCCTGATGGTTCTCGCTGGGCTCTCCTGCACTTCCGCGAGCTTTCCGGATCGTCTGCCCTCCCTGATGATTGAAGGTTGCACGGTGTTCGACCCGGAAGCAGCCCAGATGCTGGGAGAGCGCACGATTGTCGTGCAGGGCGAACGGATCACTGCCGTGATGTCACCGGAAAAGAAGGCACAAATTCCGGCCGACGCGACGCGGCTCGATGGTCGTGGGCGATTTGCTGTGCCAGGTTTGATCGACGCCCACGTCCATCTCCAGCACGTTCTCACTCAGGCCCATGTGTCCGGTGACGAGGTGTTGTCGCTGTATCTTGCGGCGGGCGTCACTTCGGTTCGAAGCACCGGAGATGAGATCGTCGCCGCGACCTTGGTGGCGCGGTTCGCACGGGCACGTCCAGAATCGTCACCGCGGGTCTTCACCTGTACACCGCTTCTTGATGCTGATCCGCCTATCCACCCCGATGCCGGGCGGGCACTCGCCAGTCCCGCACAGGTTCCCGCATTATTCGACGACCTCCCTGCCGTGGCATATAACGACAGTGAAGATTTACGCGGGTACGCGTCGCGAAGTCGGCCGGGTGATTATCGAGGAAGCCCATCGGCGCGGTCTGTCGGTCACCGCTCACCTGGGCGCCTACGCGGCAGGCGACGCGGTGGCGGATGTACACGGCCAAGGCTCACCGAGACGAGGTGGGCTACCCACGTAGCGAGACAGGGATACGTGCAATAAGGAGAGCAGTCATGAAGTCGTTGACAACCGGATTGGGTGTGCTGTGGGCATCGCCGTGCGACCACGCCTCACGACGAAGGGAGACGAACACCCTGTCCATGTTGGCCTTGGCGTTCCTGGCCGTTGTGCGTTCGGCGGCAGATTCGCAGGAGCGGCCGCGGTTAGAAAGCGCGACGACTTGATCCCGCTCACGAAGCCAGAAGTCCGACGACTCCTGATTCGAATCGTCTGGCCACGACTCAACGAGAACGAGCGAACCCTGATGTGGTCGGCTTGGCGCCGTAGGCACCAAGCCATCGCACGGAAATGTCACTACAGGACCCGGAAACGCGATGCACAACTTTAGTACTAAAAGGAAGAAGATGTGAATCTCAAGAGCATCCAACCTGCCGATGCGCGGGTCATCCTCCGCACATCTGCATCGCTGGACCTCGCGAGTTCATCCCGCAGTCCCCGTCGGACCTGTCAGCGTCGCGAGGTCGTTGTTGATCTCGATGAGCCTGTCGAGCCGGGTAATGGCCATCGTGTCCCGCACCAGAGGCTGAAGTCCGCTCAACGCAAAGCGTTGCCCCCGGGCCTTGAACTCCCGTGAGAGCTGGACCAGCCCGCCGAGCGACAGGCTGGGCAGGAAGCTCACTTTGGTCATATCTAGCACAACGGCCAGTTGCGGCGATTCCGCGCCTGCGGCCGAGGTTTCAGCCCGGACAGCGGCGAGATTCTTCTCGTCGAGACTCTCGTGCTGAATCCGAACGACGACGAGGTTCGGAAGCCGTTCGACAATGGTGGAAGGTGAGTCTGGCATAGGTTGCTCCTGCAAGGCCCGTCAATGTCAGGCGATGCCTCCAATACGCTTGACGCCGCGCATCGCGATGGACAGGGCTTCCGGGTTGGTTGCCCAACGAAGCGCCTCCGTTCCGCTGATCTGTTCCGCTTGGTACATGGACAGCAGGTGCTGATCGAAGCTCTGCATTCCGGCTTCGCCTCCCTGCACATATGTCGCCAGATCGTTCAGCCGGCCTTCCATGATGAACTTGGTAGTTACCGGGCCCCCGCGAAGGATCTCGACGGCCGGGCGGCGTTTCTCGTCGTGTCCGGTGATCAGCCGCTGCGAGATGATCGCCTCGATGGAGTTGGCCAACTGGGAGAGGAGCACCTTGTGCTCCGCCGGCGGGAACATCGCGATGATCCGCTCGATGGTCTGCGGCGCGTTGGCGCTGTGAACCGTGGAGAACACCTGATGGCCGGTGTCCGCGGCGCGCAAGGCGATCCGCAAAGTCTCGACGTCGCGCAATTCACCGACAAGGATAACATCAGGGTCCTGTCGCAGGGCTTGTCGCAGCGCCTGGTCAAACGAGGTCGTATCCGAGCCCACCTCGATTTGGGTCACCAGGGCCTTCTTGTTGCCGTGTAGATACTCGACCGGATCCTCCACGGTGATGATTTTGGTGCGGTAGTTGGTATTGATCAGATCGATCATCGACGCAAGGGTGGTACTCTTTCCGCTCCCAGTCGTGCCTGTCACCAGGGTCAGTCCACGACGCGCGAGGGCGATATCGTGAATCACTTGTGGCAGTTTGAGGGCAGCAATGGATGGGATCTCCGTGCGGATCACCCGCATGGTCATCCCGAACCGCCCCAGCGTGCGGAAGGCGCTACAGCGAAAGCGGGTACCCGACGAGAGCGCGTGGGAGAAGTCCAGCCCGCTTGCCGCCGCGCCAACGATGTCCTCCGAAAACCGCGGCGGAGCGATCTCTCTCAAGAACGACAGCATGTCATCGTCGGTGACCGAAGGGCCCTCGACCACACGGATTTGGTTGCCCAGGCGCAGCATGGGAGGCGAGGTGGCTTGCAGGTGGATGTCGGAGGCGCCGTTTTCGACGGCGAACTTCAGAAGGCGTTCGAAATCCATGGCCACACTCCCGCTGTTGGAGCCAGACTGCTGAGCAGTATACCACGTGTCACCGCCGAAGACACGCGGTCCCGTCACTTGGAGAACGGCAGGCTCTGGTCCAGTCTGCCGTTGGCATAGAGTCATAGATGGCCAAGACTCCCCAGCCCAACCTACCAGCCTGCACACAAGCGGGCAAAACGCGCACTGCAAGACGACGCAACCGCCTTCGCACCGGTGACTGGGCAGACCGCCAGATCGCCTTCGAGCAGAACACCGAGGAAAGCAGCGTCCTCGCCGAACTCGACGACGGCCTCTTCAGGCTCGTAGGAAACGACTCGCGATTCCCTGACCAGTCCATCGAGGCGATCATCGGAGAAGTTCTTGCAGAGCCCGACCGGCTGTTTGAGGAACTCGATGAGTTGCGCGTGTGTCATCATATTCCAGACCTCTTGCCGGCTACGGCCGGTCGATCAACGACAACGTCACCTGAATGACGTCCCCTGTTTGGGTCTGCTTCATCGGAAACCCGCTTCGGAGGAAGACGGCGAGCATCGGCCTGTTCTTCGAGAGCACCTCAGCCTCGAAGTGGCTGATACCGCTATCCCGGGCAATGCGAGTGAGATGGTCCAGAACGCGTCCGGCGATTCCCAACCCGTGGTAATCCTCCTCGACCACGAACGCGATCTCTGCGCTACGCGTGTCGGACCGATTGAGGCGCACGTAGCGGCCACCGCCGATGATGATCTCTCTCCCTTCGGATTTCAGAGTCACCACGAGCTGGACGACGTTGTCGAAATCGACCTCGGTGACTGCTTTCAGTTCTCTGTTTGAAAGTGACGCCTTAACCTGGAAGAACCGGGCGTAGATCGACTCGGGTTCGAGCTTGTGAAATGCCTCGACTACCGCGGCCTTGTCGTCGGGCCGGATCGCGCGGATCGTGACCACGAGACCGTTCTTCAACGTCTCGATCCCGGAGTAGGTTCTCACGTCAATCATTGCAGTCGATCCTGACGAACGCCAATGATCGGTTAATCAAGACCTATCGCCAGAATGGAGACGTCGTCTCTGAGATGATCATCTCCCCGCCAGCCCGCAACCGTCCGGATGAGGGATTCCACGACTTCGCTCAGGCCAAGGTGCCGACCAGCCTCGATGGCGCCGAGCAATCGCTCATCACCGAACAACTCGCCCTGAGCGTTGGCTTCTTCGGTCAGACCGTCCGAATGCAGGAAGAGACGATCGCCTGGCCGCAAGTCAATCACCGACTGCTCGTAATCGGCGTCCTCGACCATTCCGATCGGGAAACCGGACACGTCAAAACGCCTGGGGCAACCACACGCCGGAGCGAGGATCGGTCCCGGATGTGCCGCGACCGTGAAACGGAACTGCCGGGTGCGCACGTCCAGAAGCCCGTAAATCATCGTGAAGTAGTAGTCGCCGTTCGACTCCATCGGGTACAGCGAGTTCAACCGCGACGCCACCTGTACGGGATCCACGGCTTCCGGATTGGCGCCGGGCCCGGCCACGAGTGACGCAGTTCCTCCCGCGCGAGGGTTCAGACTCCTGGTGACGGTCACCGAGAGCAACGCCGCTGGCACGCCGTGTCCACTCACGTCCAGACAATAGACGGCAATGAGATCGTCATTGATCCGGACAATGTTGAGGGCGTCGCCAGCCAGTTCGTCACACGGCCGGTACGACCAGGCGAAGCTCAGTCCTTCGATGTTGGGCAGGTTCTCCGGCAACAGCGTCTGCTGTACACGGGCGGCAGCCTCCAGGTCCCGCTTCATGCGTTGATTCGCCCGCGACAGATCCTGATTCTGCCGGTCGATCTTGGCGAAAGCCGCCCGCAACTGCTGCGTCATGCTGTTGAAGGCAGTAGAGAAACCTCCCATGAAATCAACACGCTGGCTCAGGTCACCTCCTGCGATCTGCTGAGTCTTCCAAGTCAGGTGACGCAGGTTTGCATGGAGGTTCTTGAACGACTGCAGGACGTGCATCTTGCCTGCGGGGACGCCGAAGTCGAGTTCGCCTCGAGACAATGCCGACATCGCATCGGCAAGGGCCCGGTATTCCGCGATGAAACGGTTGGCATACTCAGCGACTTGGTTGACCTCGTTTCTTGGACAATCCTCCGGCAACGCGAGCGGCTGAGGGATCTCTCCCTTCAAGACACGGTAGAACAGCTCCGTGATTCTATCAATGTCTTCTTCCCGTGCTTCGATCATGGAACCAGCTCTACGACACAGACTTCACATCGAAACGGCATACACGATCGCCCGAACACCAGCAATCTACTTCCTTCACTCGGAACTTCTTGCCCGTGTGGGCCGAAAGCAAGCCGCTGATGAAACCTTCATCGTACGTGCAGATCCGCTCGTCACAGGCAGGCAGACCGGAACAGTCGAGATCCTCGGCAACGGTTAGAGTAAAAGTCAGGTTTTCGAGGTCCTCTTTTTCGATTCGCAGGATGCCGATGCCCATCTCCCGGAGGACATCCTGAAGCTCCGCCACGAACTCGCTGAAGGACTCCCGCTTCGTAATGACGTTCTCGTAGAAGAGCTTCCCAGCCAGCTCGCCGGCACCGTAGAAGACGCGATCGGCCGCCTCCACACCGTGCTGTCTGATAAGTACGTCGCGGAGGGTAAACTGCATCAGGCGGTAGACGGCCACGTGCGCCGTGAAGCCTAGGTTGGGCCGTCCGGTGTCCACCTTCCCAAGCATGGCCCATTCAAACAGCGGCTCAGTCCTCTCTTCCTTAAACATTCGCGGGTCCTCCCGATTGGCAGTTACTCAGTTGGCTCATGTCCTTCGCTCCGCCGTCTGCATCCCGTCGGGCCACGGAGCCCGGTGACGCACGCAATCAAGTCGCCGCACCCAGCCACAGGGGTGTGCGAAGCCGCAACCGGTCATGTCACCCTGTGCACCTTGAGGAAATTGGTGCCACGAGGCTGCATGGCCGGAATGCCTCCGAGGATCAGGATCGTATCGCCCGAGGCGACGAGCTGTCGCTCCCGCAACGTGGCCTCCGCCAGTGCGGTCAGACTTTCGAACGTATCAGCCTGCCGGTCAATGAGCAGCGGCCGAAGCCCCCACACCAGGTTCAGGGCGTGATACACACGAGGCTGAGTCGTCACGGCGAAGACCGGGGACCGCGGCCGTTCGCTGGCCACCCGCCCGGCCGCATATCCGCTCGCGGTCAAGACCACGATGCAGCGCGGCTGGAGGACCTGCTCGACGGTCCGAATGGCCTCCGTCAGGGCATGGGTCTGCGTGTGCTCCGTGGGCGGGTAGTTCTTGAACTCGATCTTCTCCTCCACCTCCACGGCAATCCGGGCCATCATCTCGACCGCCTGAACGGGGTGAGCGCCGACAGCCGTTTCGCCCGACAGCATCACGGCGTCTGTTCCGTCGATGATCGCATTGGCAACATCGCTGGCCTCGGCTCGAGTCGGCCGCGGCTCCTGGATCATGCTCTCCAGCATCTGGGTGGCGGTGATCACCGGCTTCCCTCGCCGGTTGCATTTCTCGATGATGTGCTTCTGGAGCAGCGGGACCTTCTCCGCACTCATCTCTACGCCCAAGTCGCCCCTGGCCACCATCACACAGTTGGTTTCCTCAACGATCTCGTCGAGATGCTCGATCGCTTGCGGCTTCTCGATCTTGGCGACCACAGGTTTGAACAGGCCCTTGTCGGCGATAAGCGACTTGAGTGCCCGGACATCCTCGGCACTCCGCACGAAGCTGAGGGAAACCACGTCCACGTTCAGAGAGAGCCCGAACTCCAGATCCTCCACGTCCTTGGGTGTCAACGAAGGCAGACGAAGGCGGAGGTCTGGGAAGTTGACGCCCTTGCGACTCTTCAGGGCACCGCCTTGTATCACTCGACATTGCACCCCGTCGCCCGCGACACGGACGATTCGAAGCTCAAACGCTCCGTCGGCCAACAGGACCTGCATGTCGGGCCTGGCCTCCTCGGCCAGGTGCGGGTAGTCGATCGGAATGGTGGCGGGCTCGCCCTTGAAATCACCGAGCGGCACCAGAGTGACGTCCGCTCCGGGATCCAGCTGGATCTGGCCCGGCGGCGGGAGCTGCCCAACCCTGATTTTCGGCCCCTGCAGGTCTTGCAGGATGGTGACCGGCCGATCCAGTTCGCCGGATGCTTCACGCAGGCATGCGAGCGTACGGGCATGGTCGTCATAGCTGCCGTGGGAGAAATTGAACCGTGCCACATCCATCCCGGCCTGGATCAATTGCCGAATGACGACAGCCGAGTTACTGGCGGGCCCCAACGTGGCCACGATCTTCGTGCGGCGAATAGTGGAACTCATGTTCGTGACCTCATGGTCCCCCATTGGGGAATATCTCTTCCGACCTGTGATTCATCGTGCTTCTCCGCTCTCCCGGCATCGTTCCACGTTCCGTTCCCCGAGAGTCATGACGACCCGACCCGCTCTGCCTCGCGCCCAGTCACCCCCTTGCAGGCGATGTAGTACTGCAGAATGTGAGTGACGCAGTCCACCGTTTCCCGCCCGATCTCCTTCGCGGCCACGATCTCCACGTTTTTGAAACACTTGTTGGGATCCAAGCCCATCGCCTTGGCTTTCTTTCGGAACCCGCTGATCCTTGCGGGGCCGGCCTTGTAGGCAGCGAAGGCAAACAACTGCTCATCGAGCGGATCCATATCCACCGGCGCACCGCCCTCTGGAATCACTGGGTCGTTCCTCGTGCGGCCGACACACACCCGCATCCTCTGGGGACATGACTGGCGCAAGGCGATGACTCAAGATCGAGACCTTCTAAAACTTCTTCCTTGCAGATGGGGCCTTATCGAGTATCTTGCCGATCACCCGATCGAGACGCTTGCGACGAACATCCGGAGAAGCGGTGTTGTCGAGCTTCGCTTCCGCGCTGCCCGTCCAGATCATCTTCGAGTTGCTGGGAGACAAAGCGACGATGTCCAGTCGCCCCTCAAGATACATCGGTTCGGTAAAGTCGTTCGCATCCGCGCGCGGACGCTTCCTCGCCACGTAGTCGATCCAGAAATCCGGTTTCGCGCTTGCCGGGACCTTTTCAAAGCCCTTCCGCGCGAGGTGGGCGTCAACGAGTTCGCGGATGAGGCGATCCGCATCGGGATTCTCAGGGCGTCCCTCCCCTGCGCTGCGCGAGGAATCCGGCGCCCATGCATAGCAGTGCGCATCGTCCCTGAACCGCACGCCGGGGCCATAGACCGAAGTCACGTCCACCCATTCGCTGCACCCGCCGGCCAGGATCATGACGGCCAGGAGTGCACCTTGAACGGTCCATGTCTTCCACATCGGTTGTCCTCCCGTATGAACAGTATTTCGGGCTTGGCCCGCGACCATTCCGCCACACCTTGCATCCGGGCCATGCGAGCTTCGCCTCACTCAGCGGTCAAGCGGGCCTTCTCCGCCACCAGCGTGCCATACCGCGCCACCACGTCAGCCATGGCATCCACCCTGGCCTGATCTCGTTTACATCTCTTGTTCCGGCTCCAAAACACCCTCATGCTACAGGACGATGGAAGTCCGTGCAAACCACAATCCGGCAAGTCGGCGACGCTCACTGTGGCGTTATCGTCGCGAGCAGCGCGACCACGGAACGCGACTCGACTCGATACGTACCGCCTTGGATCGGCGGCGACATCCGCCAGTCGACGATGTCGTGCGGCGAATCCAGGGCCGTGTCCAGCCAGCGGCGCCATGGGTGTTCCTCGCTGCTGTCCACGGGCGGCAGCTCAAAGTCGAGCGGTTCCCAGTATGCGTTCAAAATCAGATGGAGGAGCAGGTTCTCCTGCCGCAGTTCGGCGCTGATCGCGATGCTGTGGGAGTTCTCACTCCAGTCCGGCCGGCCGACCTTTGTGCCGTGCCAGCCCCATCTCGCTTGTCCGAGAAGCTGATTGAGGCTCAGCCTCTGGTGCTCGTGTTCCACGTTCCTCAGCAGCCGCCTTGCGATGAGCAGTCGCACGAACCGGAGAACGTCGGCCCGCCTCGTTGTCAGCGACCAGTCGAACCAGTTGTTCTCGTCGTCATGACAATAGGCGTTGTTGTTGCCACCCTGCGTGCGCCGCACTTCGTCACCCATCAGGATCATCGGCACGCCCAGCGACAGCATGGTCACGGTGAGGAAGTTCTTCACCTGCCGGTTTCGAAGGCGTTCAACCGCCGGATCGTCCGTCGGCCCTTCGATGCCGCAGTTCCAGCTTCGGTTGTCGTCGGCGCCGTCGCGGTTGTTGTCATTGTTCGCCTCGTTGTGCTTCCGATCGTAGGAGACAAGATCGTTGAGCGTGAAACCGTCGTGAGAGGTGACGAAATTGATGCTCTGCTCGGGTTCGCGCTCCTTGTGGGCGTACACCTCGGGGCTGCCCAGCATCCGGTCCGCAAAGGGCTTCACCGAACAACGGTCGCCTCGGAAGAAGCTGCGGGCATCGTCGCGAAACCGGCCGTTCCATTCCTTCCAACTGTCACCGATGAAGCTACCTACCTGGTACAGGCCGGCCGCATCCCACGCCTCGGCGATGAACTTCGTGCCCGCCAGCATTGGGTCCGACTCGATGTCCCACAGCACTGGCGGGTTCGACATCACTTGGCCCGAGGGGTCCCGCGCGAGGATCGACGCCAGATCGAAGCGGAATCCGTCCACATGCATCTGCTCGACCCAATACCGCAGGCTGTCGACGATCATGCGGCGGACGATGGGATGGTTCGCGTTGAGTGTATTCCCACACCCGCTGTAATCGGCGTAGCGAGATCGGTCCTGCTCGAGGATGTAGTAGGTACTGTTGTCCAACCCGCGAAGGCTCAGCGTGGGTCCGGCGTGGTTGCCTTCCGACGTGTGGTTGAACACAACGTCGAGAATGACCTCGATGCCTGCCCGATGCAGGACCTTGACCATGTCACGGAACTCGTCCACCGCGCCGAGCGGATCGCGCCGTGAGCTGTAGGCCTGGTGAGGAGCGAAGAACGACACCGGCTGATAGCCCCAGTAGTTGATCAATCCCGGCGGCGCGTCCTGGGCATCAAACTGGAAGATGGGCAACAACTCAACTGCGGTAATGCCGAGTTGTTGGAGATAAGGGATCTTCGCGATCAAGCCGACGTAGGTGCCGCGAGTCTCTTCCGAAACGCCGGAACTGGGGTGACGGGTGAAACCGCGCACGTGCATTTCATAGATGACGGTGCGAGCGGATGGTCGCTGCAGCGGCCGATCCCCTTCCCAATTGTAGGCTCCTGGATCTACCACCACGCTCTTCATCGCCGTGGCAGCGTTGTCCTCCTTCCCGCGGGCTGCCTCACGACTGTAGTTACGCGGAACAACCACGCCACGGCCATAGGGATCCAGGAGCACCTTGGTCGAATCAAACCGCATCCCGCGCCTTGGATCGAACGGCCCGAAGGCTCGATAGCCGTAAACCTGTCCCGCGCGGAGGCCGGGCACGAACACATGCCAGTAATGATAGGTGCGGTTGGCCGCCGGATCCATGCGAACGACGCGCGCCGGTCGCCGGTCGCCAACGCCATCAAAGAGGAGCAGTTCGACTCCTCGGGCATGCCGGGAGAAGACGCTGAAATTGACTCCGGCCTCGGAGGGCGTGGCCCCGAGCGGCGTGCTCTTTCCCGGCGATGACTCGAGCGCAGCACCCGGCTTTCCACCCTCCCTTCTCGCCATTGCCGCTATCTTCGTCAAGTCGTTCTCCTCCGACTGAGTCTTATTGAGCGACGAACCTCAGGCGGGCAGCCCGATAGGCCTTCTCGGTGTCGGTTATCGAGTCCGACTTCCCGCGAAGGAAGGCCGCACCGCTCCCGACTGCATGCCTGTTTCGGATCCAGCAGTCCGAAGAGCTGGATCAGCTTGGCCACCAATCCCGTCCAGTCTGTCTGGTGACTCGCGCCCAACCCTGCGCCGTTGAGCGAACGGTACTTCGGCGGGTCGAGTATGCCCTCGTACCCACCGAAGAAACCGATGGGCTCCCACCCGCGCTTCGCGGCCGCCTTGGCCCCCGCTCGTGTGACCGCATTGAGACCGGGGCAATCCCCACCGCCGATGACGATGCCGATTCTCTGAGTCATCATCTTCTCCTCGCGCGCTGAGCCATCCAAGCACGCCGCAGAAACACCGTCAGTCCGCCGCGACTGATCAGAACTCCACCTTATACCGGGTGGTCAGCTCGATCCCCGTCTTCTCCAGGTCCGCCTTGATGTTCTTGAAGATCTCCTCGGCCTGGCTAAGGCTCTTGCCTCGCTTCTCCCGCAAGGCTTTCGCGCGTTCCTCGGGCGTTCCTGCTGTCCGGCCGTACATCTGGGTTATTCCTTCGGTCATGGCCCGTGCCGCGTCGTTCAACCGCGAGCTCACCTCGGCCGCACACTTCGTGAGAGCTGGATCGACGTTGAGAATGGGCAGTCGGCTGATCTCGCTCGCATCTCGCTTGATCCAGGTGGCCACGTCGGAGAGGACCCCACCTCGACCAGCTCGGGTGCCTTTCTCCAACTGCTCAACCGTCTCCTTCACTGTCTTGAAATACTGTTGCGAGGCCAAGGCCTGTGCTTCCTTCCCGCGGGCGCCGGACCTTGCGGCCGGGGACTGGCCGATCGCGTTCGGAACGGGAGGATCGACAACGCTGAGCAGGCGTCGAAGCCCTTCGGTGGACAACTTGCCCTCGAAAGAGACTTGCTTGCCCCGAGCGGCAACCTGCCAGTCCTCGAAGTCCTCAACGAGAGTTCCGGACCGTGAAAGCAACTCCAACAGAAGCGGCTTGGCCACGCTCGCCAGAGCGGTGGCATCGCGTTCGAAATCAACCACTCCCTTGCCGGTTGCCTCGGCCCCTATCGCGACGCGGAGAGTCACGCCCCGAATACCGCCGAGTACCTGACTGATCGCATCAAAGCTGTCGGTCTTGCCTTCCAGCGACGTGAACGTCTCGGATGCCAACCTCCTGCGAACTTTGCTCGCACTGGTAACATCCTGCAGGTCCATGGCCATCAGAACGGGTGTATCGGTCCCCGCGGCCAGAGCTGCGTTGTTCAGGTAGACCGATAGCCGACCAACTGATTCCCCGGGCTTCCTGGTGGCCCATTTCGACGCGAACTGTCGATTGGCCGGCCACACGGCCCCGAGCACCAATGGGTCGAGCTGGACGAAGTAGGCGTCGATCCGCGACCAGGCCACGGGAAGTCGGCCGAATTGATCGAGGTAGCCCCCTTCATTGGTGGCTATGGAATCCAGAGCCAGCGGCTTGGCCAAGTCCATCACCGACACCGCCCAGACCGTCCCCACATTGCTTGGGTCGATCTGGGCCGCCATCACAACGCGACTCGCATCTGGCGGTATCACCAATGGCTTGCGCTCATAAGCACTCGCCAATTTGGCTTTCCAGCCCTCGTTGACACCAAGCGGGCTGTCAAGCATCGCCGCAACGTCAATCAACACCAGCGCATTTGCATCGACCGGCAGCCGGCCAAGCAGACCTTTGAAGTCGGCCAAGGCAGGGCGGCTCAGCAGAAGGACAACACTCAACATGTAGCATGCCCTCGCGATCAAACGCACGAACGACATGGGGGTCTCCTCGTGAGTATGCGGGCGTCATTCAGTGGTAGAATGCCCGCTTCCCAATCTGATCAAACGCCACTTAACAACCGCGTGCTCTCCTCCTAAGTGTCTTTTCAGCAAACGGTTACGTATTCCAACTCCTGGACCTGACGGGTCGATTGATCGCCCTATAAGTAGTCCCTGATCGACCCGTTAAGCAGAGTCCTAACATACACCTAATACGCTGGCTGCCTTACGCCTGCAGAGGCTGGGTGCCCCACTCCGCCACTCGTGGAAGAACATGGCCCCCCCTTCGAAACAGCCCGTCGCGATCGCTGTCGAAGTGGTACAACTTCGCGACCTCAATACGCTTCGCCAGGAAGCTGCAGGCAAGGCATGCTACGACCATTCCGACCAGCGGTCCGATCCAGTAGACCCATCCCGCCTGCCACTGTCCGGAGATGATCGCCGGACCGAGGCTGCGGGCGGGATTGGTGCTGGTGCCCGATATCGGCGATTCCGCATACACCATGATCGCATAGAGAAAAGGAAACATTGCCGGGGTGAACGGGCGAATCCGCCTGAAGCCCAGGAACAGGGTCAATCCAGTGACCATGGCGAATGTGGTGATTACCTCGCCCAGCAAGACGGTCCGGATGGCGTAGCCTTCACCCGGCAGCGTGGCGCCGAATGCCACGCTCTGGCCCATCGAACCCCAGGCAAGAAGCGGCAGGCAGCCCAATGTCGCCCCGGCCAACTGCGCCAGGATGTAGCCTGCGACCGTCCGCGAATCGAGCTTGCGAAACAGCCAAAAACCCAGCGTGACAACCGGATTGATGTGCGCGCCGCTGATTGTCCCGACAGGTGATATCGCGATCAGTGCACCCGTCGTCCCGAAGAGAAAACCCGTGATCAGGCGCCTCAGCCCTTCACTGGGCAGAATCCGCGCGATCGGGCTGCCGGAGCCGAACATGACGATGACCAGCGACAGACCAACCAGCACCAGAAGAGCCGTACCGACCAGTTCGGAGAGCAATGGCCGCCAAGGTATGCTTTGACTTTTCGAATCTCTCATCGTCTGGGACCTTTTGTTCCGCCACAGGAGGCTGATCGCACCTGAGCGGGGGTCAGGCCTTAGAAAACTGAATGACAACCTTTATGTCTTCCGGGTTTCGGGCCAGGGCCTTCGCGAAGTCCTCCGGCTTGTCTCGCCTCGTGATCAGACGCGCCAACCACGACCGGTCCGCGCGGGCCAGGGCTTCCGCGCCCTTGTACCAGTGCCGTTTGTTGGCGTTGACGCTGCCGATCACGACATTGTTCTTCAGCACCGCCGAAGAGGCGACGTCAGCCGGGGGAATCTTGGGCATTGAGCCGCCATGCCCGACGCCCGTGAGACACACGACGCCGCTCGCCCCGATTTTGAGGATCGATTCGGAGATGACCTGTCCGACGCCCGTACATTCCAGGATGACGTCTGGCTCGAAGTCGATTTCGGCAACTCCGCAGCTGTGGTAGGTTGCACCGAGAGCACGCACAAGCTCGGGCTTGGGGCCCGTTTTAGTTCGGGCAAGGACGTGAACCTCCAACCCGAGTTGCCTGCCGAGCAGGGCGCCGAGCAGGCCGATCGGCCCCGCACCGGTCACGAGCACGGTTTTCGGCTCCCAAAAGGCACGCCGTCCCACCGCCAGCACGTGCTCCCAAGCCTTCGCGACAACCGTCGTGGGCTCAAGCAGCACGCCGAAAATCCCCAGAGCACGATCAACCTTGATTGCGTACTCCGGCTCGATCCTCCAGTGCTCCGACATGTAGCCATCGATTTGCTTGATGCCGCGCTCGGTATACTGGCCGTTTCGGCACATGTCCCACTCGCCCACGGCACAGTTCGGGCAGGGAACGGGATCAGGGCGGCGCACAATCCCCACAACCAGGTCGCCTTTCTTCAGTCCGCTGGCCGGTCCCGGGTCCAGCACCCGGCCGAGCGATTCATGGCCCAGCACGAGGCGCGTCTTGCCCGGAGGCGCCCAGCCGTACTTGCCGTCCGCAATCTCGATGTCGGTGCCGCAAACGCCGACGGCAACTGCCTCCACCAGCACGGAACCGTACTGGATGTCAGGCTCCGGGATGTCCTCCAGACGTGCCATCCCCGGTTTCTTAGGTTCTACCGTGACAGCCTTCATCTTGTGATCTCCTTCATTCTGGTTTCTGCTGTGATATCCTTGATTTAATGGCTTTCTCTTTTGGAGAATCGCCTTCGGACCTCTTTCCGACGACGACCGCCTTCTTGCCCTGCTCGAGAAGCTGGGCGGCATCAAGCGTTCCGAAGAGTTCAATGAGCGTCGCCACAAGGCCGGACCAGCCTGTCTGGTGGCTTGCGCCGATGCCGGCCCCGCTGTCCCCGTGGAAGTACTCGTGGAAGAGGATGCAATCGCGCCAGCAGGAGTCGGTCTGGAACTTCTCCAGGGTACCGAACACCGGCCGACGCCCTTTCGCGTCGCGAAGGAAGATGCTGATCAGGCGGGTCGAAATCTCGCGGGCGACCTCGAAGAGATTCATCTGCCGGCCCGAGCCGGTCGGGCACTCCACCTTGAAGGTATCGCCGTAGAAGCTGTAGAAGCTGAGAAGCGCCCGAACCAGGAGCATGTTCACCGGCATCCAGATTGGCCCACGCCAGTTGGAGTTGCCGCCGAACATCCCCGAGTCGGAATCGCCGGGCAGATAGCTCACCCGGTATTCCTGGCCCTGGGCATTGAACACATACGGGTGGTCGAGGTGGTATCGCGAAAGCGCCCGGATTCCGTAGGAGCCCAGGAACTCCTTCTCGTCGAGCATGCGGGCCAGGATCCGCCGCAGGCGATCCGGGCCGACCATCGCCATGAGGCCGCGGTCGGCGTGACCTCTGCCCGCGTAGAAACTCGTCAGCAGCGACGGCATGCGACGGCTCCGCTCGTTGAACAGATTCATCGCCGCCGGCGCTCGCTCGCGCATCCAGGGTTCGGTGACGCTCGTAGCACACAGCGGCAGCAGGCCCACAACCGATCGCACTTTCAGGCGGGTCGCACTCCCGTCGGGAAGCCTCAGCACGTCGTAGAAGAAGCCGTCCTCCTCATCCCACAGGCCGTCCGGGCCGACGTGATTGATGGCGTGGGCGATCCAGAGGATGTGGTCGATGAACTTGGCGGCGAGGTCGTCATAGCTCGGGTCGTGGACGGCGATTTCGACCGCCAACTCCAGCATGTTCTGACTGAAGAATGCCATCCAGGCCGTGCCGTCGGCCTGTTCGAGATGGCCCCCGGTCGGCAATGGCTTCGATCGGTCGAAGACCCCGATGTTATCCAGACCGAGGAAGCCGCCTTCGAAGACGTTTTTCCCGAACCGGTCCTTGCGGTTCACCCACCAGGTGAAGTTGGCCAGGAGCTTGCCGAACGAGCGCTTGAGAAAAGCGAGATCCCCCGCGCCCCGCTGGGCCTGTTCGTTCCGGTACAGCGCGAGCGTGGCCCAGGCATGCACCGGAGGGTTCACGTCGCTGAAGTTCCACTCGTAGGCCGGGATCTGCCCGCTCGGGTGGATGTACATCGGCCTGAGCATCAGGTCGAGTTGCTGTTTCGCGAAATCGATGTCGACCGCAGACAGCGCGATCGTATGGAAGGCCAGGTCCCATGCCGCGTACCACGGGTACTCCCACTTGTCGGGCATGGAGATGATGTCGTCGTTGACCATGTGTCTCCACTCATGGTTTCGTACGGAGCTGGTCGCGTTGGAGAAGGAGTCCGCCCCGTGGTCCTTGAGCCACGGGTCAACGTCGAACAGGTAATACTGCTTCGACCACAGCATGCCGGCGAGCGCCTGGCGCATCACCCGGGCTTCGTCTTCAGTTGCCTTGGCGGGGATGATGGTGCGATAAAACTCGTCCGCTTCGTTGCGGCAGTTCTCGAACATGCGGTCGAACCCGGCGAACGGGCCTTTCGAATCTCCGGGGATCGAGTCGGTGAGCCGAAGGCGCAACACGACCGTCTCTCCGGCTTTCACCTTCAGAGCATGATGCGCCGCCACTTTGGTGCCAGCGCCGGCCGGGTTCACCGCCTCCCGGCGACCATGGACAACGTAGTCGTTGATGCCGTCCTTCACATACGCGCCGACCTTCGCCTGCTTGAACAGGCGCTGGGTATTGGTCTCGTTTTCGGTAAAGAGGAGCGGTACATCCCCGTCCACGCACAGCCATCGCCGGCCGACTTCGGTGTGGGCGGCCTCGACGATTCTAATCCCCTTGCCTGCTTTGACCTGGCGCAACGTAGGTTTCGGCGTCTTGGGCGATCCCGTCCACGCGTTGCGGAACCAGAGGGTGGGCAGGACGTGCAGCATCGCCGCTGCCGGTCCCCGGTTGGTCAGCGTAATCCGGATGAGCACATCCTCAGGGGTGGCCTTGGCATACTCAACGCCGACGTTGAAATAGCGATCGTCCGCGAAGATGCCGGTGTCCAGCAACTCGTACTCGGGCTGCTGACGCGAGCGGCTCCTGTTCGTCTCCACCAGATCGTCGTACGGGTAGGCTCGATGCGGGTACTTGTAGAGCCATTTCATGTAGGAGTGCGTAGGCGTGGAGTCGAGGTAAAAGTAGTACTCCTTGACGTCCTCGCCATGGTTGCCCTCGGCGCCGGTCAAGCCGAAGAGCCTCTCCTTAAGGATCGGGTCGTTGCCGTTCCAGAGAGCAAGGGCAAAACAGAGTCGCTGTTTCTCGTCGGAGAACCCAGCCAGCCCGTCTTCACCCGAACGGTACGCGCGGGAGCGGGCGTGATCGTGGGGAAAGTAGCTCCAGGCGTCGCCGTCCTGGCTGTAATCCTCGCGGACCGTGCCCCACTGGCGTTCGCTCAGATAAGGTCCCCATTTTCGCCACGGGGCACCCTTTGCGACCTCAGCAAGGCGCTTCTGCTCTGCGTTTATCTGGGCCTTCGTCACTTCATGTCTCCATTGCGCTCTGCGGTGCTTCCGGGGTCGATTGAGGCAGCCAAGGTATCGACATCGCCAGCCATGAGAGAGCGAACGGCTGAATCGTCCAGATCCCTGGGCTGCCGACGGCATTGCCTCCACTGGCGACGGAAAGCGGTCGGTCGGTGAGTCCGGCGTGTTGACCGGTGAGCCTCCCTGCCATCTCGCCATGCCGCGCCAAGCAGACGATGGGTAATTCTTTACTCATGCTGGCTTTCCATCTGGGCAGCCGTCCGCACGGCCGCCGGTTGGGAAGCGCCGGCGAGACGACTGAACCAGGTCGCCCCAAGAAACGAGAAGGTCGCCTGCATCAGCACCCCGAGCGCGACCATGATGATCGCACGCTGGTCCACGTCAGGAAAGGCAAACAACGGTGCAAAGGCGGCCCCGAGATTGCGAGTGGCCATGCCCAGGGCCAAGACGCTCCTTTGACCCTGGGGCAGGCCAAAGCTGAGGAAATAGGGACCGGCCGTTGCCGCGGAGAAAAACAGGATCTGTGCCCCGATCGCATAACTGCCGACCGCTCCGACAAACCCTTTGCCGTATACGACCAGACACAGCACCAGCATCACAATCGTGGCGATCCCCGTCGTTCTCTTGACCAACGGGTGCAGCCGGGCAGCGAGGGACGCCGAGGCCCATTGAAGCACGATCCCGATCCCCAGGGGCACGAGCAAGAAGAACACAAGCGGCTTCGCGATGGTCCAGGCACTGGCGGTCAAACCCGTGACCATCACCGGGACCGCAAATGGCATGTACACAACCGTGACCACTGAGGCCAGCAGCATGAAGGCCGCCGCGTAGGCCATGTCGCCGCGGGCCTTGTCCACCATCGGTGGGAGGAACGGCGCGCACGGCGTCATCCCCAGCAGAACCAGGCCCATGGCGTACGGCGGCGCCAGCGGCACGACTTTTGAAAGCAAGTAGGCCAGGATGGGACAGAGCCCAAAACCCCACAGCACGCTCAGGACGACAAAACGCACATCTCGCAGGCCCCCAAGGGCCTCCCGAAGCTTGAGCCTGAGACCCATGTCCAGCAGGTTGCCCACCATGAAGAGCACCAGGGACACCTTCAGTGCGATTTCCAGAATCGCCATCATAGGCGAGTCCCTCCTACGTCGGCTGGCTGGCCGCTTCGCCCAAACGCTTCTTCGATGATCGCCCGCAGCCGCGCCAGTGATTCGGGCGTCGGAGGGTTGAAATCCCGCATTTCGTACACCCGGCCCAGGAACCCGTACTTGCTCTCGCCGAAGCGCATATAGGGCAGCAGTTCGCAATCAATCACGTTCTTGTAGGGCCTGATGAACGCCAGAACGGCACGGATGTGTTCTTCGTCGTCGTTCACGCCCGGGATGAGCGGGGTCCGGGCGACGAAGGTCTTCTCGGGAAACGTCTCGTAGGCTCGCTTGATGTTCTCGAGGATCCGCGTGTTATCCACGCCCGTCCACTTCTTGTGTCTCTCCGGAATGGTCAGCTTGTGGTCGTGGAGGACGACATCCACGTGCGGCAGCACTTTCTCCAGATGTGACCACGGCACGTTGAACGCAGTCTCGATCGCCGTGTTGATCCCACGCTCGTGGGCGCCGGCCAACAAACCCGCGGCGAAGTCCGCCTGGAGCAGGCATTCGCCGCCGCTGAGCGTGATGCCGCCGCCGGATTCGCGGTAGAAGCTGCTGTCCTGCTCGACCTCGTCGAGCACCTCATCCACGATCATCTCCTGGCCGAAGAGATAGAGCGCCTGGGGCGGACAGACCGCCACGCACTTGCCGCAGTTCGTGCAGAGGTCCCAGTTGATCCGGACCTTGACGTCGGAATCCACATTGAAGATAGCCGACTCCGGACACTCCTTGCGGCAGAAGCCACACTGGTCCTTGCCGATGCATTTACTGAGGTTGTAGGCCAGTTCTGGTTTGGGGTGGATGCTCTCGGGATTGCTGCACCACTTGCAGCGCAACGAGCAACCCTTGAGGAATACGGTGGTCCGCATTCCGGGGCCGTCGTGCGTCGAGAAATGCTGGATGTTCAGGACGATGCCCTTCGGAGCCGATGCCGTCATCGGAGAGTGTTCCATGGCGCCACCTCAATCTCCAAGAGCAATGCCCAGTGACCGCGCGATCTGGACGAACACGCTGTTGACGGGCACGGTCCGAACCTTGTTGATCGCCTCGGCCAAGGGCACGAATCTCAGTTCCGGCGGCTGGAAGGCCACCATCACGCCGCTTTGATTTTCGTTCAGGGCGCGCACCGCCGCGGCGCCGTAACCGAGCCCCAATTGCCGATCCACGGCCGTAGGCGGTCCGCCCCTGACGAGTGGGCCCAGGACGAGCGGGTAGGTCAACTGGTCGGTCAGCCGCTGAAGTTGAAGAGCCACTGCCTGAGCTGCGCGACCAGAGCCTTCAATGGCGTGCGAGCCTCTGTGGCTCGTGGCCCCCGGAGACAGCGAGGCCTTGAGTGATTTCGGCGCAACCGCCTCCGTCTGGGACTGCTGTTCGTCTTGCGGCACGGCGCCCTCGGCCACCACCACCAAACCGGAGGTCCGTCGCGCCTCGATCTTTTCCCTGAACTTCGTGGCCACCTTCCGAAGGTCGTAGGGGATCTCGGGGATCAGCACCGCATCGGCGCACACGGCGATGCTGGCCTGCAGGGCCAGCCATCCGGCGTGCTCTCCCAGGACTTCGACCACGCCGATCTTCCGCGCCGATTGCGCCGCTTGCCGGACGCGCTCGATCATGTCGACCGCAAAGCTCAACGCGCTGTTGAACCCGAGCGCCAGGTGCGTGGCGGCCACATCGTTTTCGACGGACGTCGGCACGCAGACGGTCCTGAGCCCTTGCCGGTGCAGCTTGAACAGGATGCTCAACGCCCGCGGGCCCACAACGGAAATCACCGCGTCAATCTTTTCGGCGTTGATCTTGGCGATCAGGTCGCCAGAGCGATCCACTTCCTGGACCTGGTTGTCCGCGTTCACCTGCCGGACGCGGAACGGATCCGTGCCCGCGGCGTTGCCCAGAATCGCTCCGCCACCCGTGGAGAGGTTATCAACACCCCGAAGAGTTATCTTGAACAGGCCGCCCTCGGAATAGCGATCCGGACCGAGCAGCCCATCAAACCCGTCGCGAATACCGACGACCTGCCAACCGAGTTCGTTTGCTGCGAGGACAACGCCGGTAAGGACGGTATTGAGCCCCGGGACGTAGCCGCCGCAGAGGTTTATGGCGATCCGTTTCGTTGGTGTTGTCATGGTCGTGCCTCTGTGGGTAAACCTTCCCACGGTCGCAGCGTCCAAGTCCGAACCAGAGCGCCCACGCCGCGAGGAGTTGACCTGCTATTGTCTGCCAGCGGCTTTTGCGGCGGCAGCGGCCTGGGCGTCAGCCATCCGCTTCCTGATTACGGGGCGCAGATCCTCGCCGAACCCGGCAAGCACGCCGCCGTCCACAGCCAGCATCTGGCCAGTAATCATGGCGGCGCGATCGCTGGCGAGGAAGCTCACAGCCTCGCCGATTTCTTCGATCGTGCAGAAACGTCCCAGAGGGACTAATCTCTTGACCGTCATTTCCCTATACTCGGGCGTTGTTCCCGCTTCCATCAGCGGCGTGTGAACACCGCCGGGGCAAACCGTGTTTACCGTAATGTTGGAATCAGCAAGCTCCCAGGCCAGGTGCTGGTTCAGGCCTGCCACGCCGTGTTTGGACACCGTGTATTCCACGCTTCCGAAGAAGGTCATTCTTATCGCTGCCGTGGAGCCGATGTTCACGATACGACCCTTGCCCTGCTTCATCATCTGCGGAATGACCGCCTGACAGCAGAGGAATACGCCTTTTAAGTTCACGCCCAACACCCGGTCCCACTGCTCCTCCGACAGGTCCTTCGCCAGACATGGATGACCTTCAGTTCCGGCGTTGTTTACCAGGATATCGATGGCCCCGAACTGTTTGACGGCCTCGGCAGCCATCGCGGTCACGTCGGCCTTCTTGCTGACGTCAGCCGCGACAGCGATGGCCTTTCCGCCCGAGGACACGATCTTCTTGACAACGTCCGTACATTCCTCCTTTTTTCTGGAGTTCACGACAATGTTGGCCCCCTCGCGCGCGAGCACCATCGCGATCCCTTCGCCGATGCCACGAGCGGACCCGGTTACGATTGCAGTCTTGCCTTGAAGTTCCATCGATTGTTCCTTTCCTGTCTCTGTATGCCGCTCCTTGTTACGCCCAGGGCGCGAGTGGAGCGGAGCTGCTCAACCAATACGTTCCTCAGTTCTCGCGATGATCTCCGCCTGCTGCATAGGCGAAAGATCAACGAAGTAAGCAGAATAGCCGGCGATGCGAACGATCAGGTTCCGGTACTTTTCAGGATCCTTCTGCGCCGCCAGCAGCGTTTCCTTGTTGATGATGTTGAACTGGATGTGCCAGTGCTTCAGGTCACACCAGGTGCGGATGATCTGCATCAGCCGCCGCGTTCCTTCTTCGCCCGCCACGTTGGCCGGGCTGAATTTCAGGTTGATGAGATCGCCGCCCTTCTCCCGATAGCTCAAGTTCCGCGCTCTGGCCATGGAGTTCAAGCTTACCGTGGGTCCCTTCACGTCCATGCCGTGAGAAGCGGAGATCCCTTCGGAAAGATACTCGCTCGCCTTTCTTCCGTTGGGCGTTGCCCACGTCACCTTTCCCATCGGAACATGGAACGTGATCGGTATCTGGCGGAGCAGGAAGGCCTGATCGTGGGGCTTGGGACGCTCGTGCAGAAACTTCAGCACGAACCTTTCCATCTCGAACCCGATGGCATCCACCCACTCGATGCCGTTGCCATACTTGGGGGCGTTCAGGCACATCTGCCGGATGGCTTCGTGCCCCTCCCAGTTGCTCTCGATTGCTGTCAGCAGCTGGTCCCACGTAACTTTCTTGGTGTCGAAGATGAGGTGCTTGACGGCGGCCAGACTGTCGATTGCGGTGGCCTTTCCGATCACCTCCAGACAGGAGTGGTCAATCGCGCCCGGGAAGTAGTCGCCGTGCGAGTGCAGGTCGCGGCACTCGGCCATTGCCAGGTCGTGCAGCATGGATGTCGCGGGCGCGGCGAAAAACTGTGGCTTCATCCGCAACGCAATGTACTGCTGGGTCAGTGCGTGCTGGATGAGGTGCCTCAATTGCGCGCAGAACGCCTTCCAGACATCCTCATAGCTGGTCCATGACCTGGGGTCGCCGGTCTGCACCCCGAACTGAAGGTCCTTGAACACTTTCAGCCTCCCGTTGCGGAACGTCATCTCGACGAGCGATCCGCAGTTGAAGCCGCCGTTGCCGGTGACGTTCGTCTCCCGGTTGATCAGGCGGTTCTCGCAGCAACCCGAGATGGTCCAGTCCAACGCCTCTTTGAGCGTGGCGCCGTTTGCGAGGTAGAAGGGGATGACCATCTCGTCGTTGAGCAGTTTCGGGAAGCCCTTGCCGTCCTTGACGACTTCCGCAACGTAATGCAGCAAGCGGTCCGGCGTGTTGGCGTGGATCCGGACGCACGGTTCGGGACAAGTGATCTGCAGCGCGCGGGTCGATTCGAGAATGAGGTACGTCAGGTCATTGGTCGCATCCAGGCCGTCCGGAGTCTGTCCGCCCAGGCAGATATCCTCGAACTTGGAGAACCCTTCCGTGCCCGCGGCCGCCACCGGGTTCAGCTTCAGCTCCACACACTGCGCCATCTGCAGCCAGACACAGTGCAGCAGCTCCGTGGCGGATTCCTTCGTGATTCGGCCCTCGGCCAGGTCCTCCTGGTAGAACGGCCACAGATACTGGTCCCACCGGCCTTGGCCCATGGCGCTCGAGGTCTGTTCGATGCGATTGAACATCTGGCCCCACCACTGTGCCTGGAGGGCTTCGCGGAAGGTGCGCGCCGCATTCTCGGGAACCCATTCGCACACTGCGGCGATTTCCTCCATCTCCTTCTTCCGCTGAGGATTCTTCTCCTTCGCGGCCAAGTCAGTGGCGAGCTTCGCATAACGCCTGGACCAGATCGTCATGGCATCGCAGGTGACGATGACGGCTTCTAGGAATGGCTTCTTATAGGCGATGTCACGGGGCTGGGAGATCGCGGCCAGCTTCGCCTGGGCCTCGTCTCGGATACCCTTGACGCCGCGAGTCAGGATCTTCGCGAAGTCCGGCGTCCAGTTCTGCGAGTGCCGCATGGGAGAGGTTGCCATAGCGACAACCGTCATCATGATCGTGTTCTTGGGGTCCGGGCCGTACATCATGAACCGCGTTTCCTCCGGCAGTGACCGGATGAAATTGGTCGCGTAGTCCCTGCCCGCCCAGTAGGGCGTGAGAACCTCGTTGATGATCTTCGCATCCTCATCCGTGACCGCGACTTCGCCGGGCTTTCCCTTGTTCTTGCGAAACATCTCCACCCCGGCGGGCATGACGGTGCCGTCGAGCTCGGGATAGACAATTCCCCACCGGCCCAGCCAGGTATTGGGCCGTCCGACGATGAGTTCATCGTCAAAGATCGTCACGGGCGACTTCTCGGCAAAGTGCTTCAGTGCCTTGGCCCAGCGCAATACCAGTGGCTGGTTCTCGGTCTCCTTGAACGATTCGGTGAACAGGACCGCGCGATCCAGGGCGACCCGGGGCGGGCCGTAGGCACGGATGGCCTCGTACATCCTGAGCACCCGGTCCGTGGCGGTTCCGTGGACGACCTTCTTTCCGTTCGCGATGGCGAGTTCCTGCGCTGAAAGCGTCTGTGCATCCGTCGTGGTCATTGTGCTTGCTCCTTGAAGAACGCCTGAGGCTCGTGGTGCCGCCGGGCCCGCGCCGCCGCAGCTAGCCCGTTGCTCCAATTCGGCGGGGCGACATCCGTCGCACACCCAACCGGCTATCCTTGGCGGGTTGGACGCCTCCGGAGCCCGCTTCCGTCTCAGCGGCCACCGCTATCGTCCCACCCCGGCTCGCGCCGCAGCGATGACTTCCATCCCTCGTGTCTCGCCGATCGCTTCAAACCGCACAACCGGGGGTTCCGAGGAAAGATCCAACACCGAAAGCAGAACTCTCAAGTCCTCCGCCCGAAGGCGTTCGTCAATGGCCGCCTGCGTCTCCCACTCCTCGACGTACACCAATGTGTTTTCATCCTCGACGTCCACGTAGGTCCCACACGCGATGCAGCCCTTCACCGCTCGCGTTGGCCCCACCAGGCGGAGGAGCGAATTCACAACACGGTCGCGGACCGCGGCCGGAATCCGAAGCTGTACCCGGAAAAGGATCATTGATCGGACCCCTGTTCTTGTGCCTCGATCCAGCAGAGGAGGCTTTCAGCTCGCTTGGCGATATACGCGCCGCCCAGCATCTGAGCAAGCGCCGTGCCACGGTCATCAACGCCACGCAAGCACACTTGAAGTGCTGTGGAGCCAGTCACTTGTAGAGGAATCGACTATCGGATAGGATGGGTACTGCCATCGGCCGCGCGCCCACATGTGGGCGCCGCCGTCCGAATACCGGCGCTTGTCGGCCTCGTGCGTATCAGAGTGCCGCCCGGACAAAGGCGCCTATTGAGGTGTGCGATGTCTGAACTCGCAAGTAAGCAGGCCGGGCCAGGCGACGATTCAGCCACATCCCAGGTCGGGGAATTCGAGAGGCTCGTGGGGGAACTGTCCAACGCGCTGGTAATGGCCCCGGCGGAGAGAATCGACGCTGAGATCTCCCAGTGGATGCGGCGGGGCGCAGAGTTCCTGGACTGCGAAGGGTCTTCAATCGCCCAGTTCTCTGAGGACGGCGTCTCGGCACGGCTGACGCACGTTTGGCTGGCACCGGGGCTCCCAGCCCTGCCTGATTCGCTGGGAAACCAGGAATGGCCCTGGATCTTCGAGGAAGTCAAAAAGGGTAGAACGGTCGCTTTTCTGTCTCTTGAGGAGCTGCCGTCCGAGGCCCGAATCGACGCACAAACCTATCTCGCCATCGGCGTGAGGTCCTGCATCACGGTACCGCTCGCCCGCGAGGGCAAGAGCTTTGGCGGGTTCACCATGGCCACGTTTTCGAAGGACCATGTCTGGCCCGATGACCTTGTTCGCCGAATCCGCTTGGTCGGCGAGTTGCTCGGGGGCGCCTTGGCACGGATGCGTGCCGACCGCGAGATTCGGCGGCATGTGGACCGCTTGGCGGAAGCCCAGCGCATCGCGCACCTGGGGAACTGGGAGTGGAACCTTCTGAACGACGAATTGAAGTGGTCGGAAGAGGTTTACAGGATCTTCGATGTGAATCCCCGGGAATTCAGTTCCAGCATGGATGAGTTCTGGCCATTCGTCCATCCTGACGACCTCGCGGCGGTCCGGCGGGAGGCACAACGCGCGACCGGGGGTCCCCGTGGCATCTTCACGGTCGATCACCGGATTGTGCGCCGCGATGGGTCCTGTCGAGTGGTCCGCGAACTGGCCATCCCGGAATTCGATCGAGACGGACGGGCCGTCCGACTGGCCGGAACCGTCCAGGACATTACCGAGATCCGCGCGGCCTACGAGGAGATTCGCCGGCTCAAGGACCAACTGGAAGCCGAGAACGTCTACCTGCGAGAGGAACTGACCAGCGTCACCGGGTATGGCGAGATCGTGGGCACCAGCGATGCCATCCGTCGAGTGATCGCCCAGGCCCAACAGGTCGCACCGACCGATTCCACCGTCCTGATCCTTGGCGAGACCGGCACCGGCAAGGAACTGCTCGCACACTTCATCCACGCTCAAAGCCTACGCAAGAGCCAACTTCTCATCACCACGAACCTCGCCGCCATACCAGCAACGCTCATCGAGAGCGAGCTGTTCGGGCGTGAGAAGGGAGCATTCACAGGTGCTTTGACCAAACAGATTGGCCGCTTCGAGGCGGCGGACGGTGGCACGATCTTCCTCGACGAGATCGGGGAGATGCCCGCGGAAACACAGGCCAAACTCCTGCGCGTGCTCCAGAGGGGCGAGTTTGAGCGGCTCGGCAGCTCAAAGACCATGCGAGTCAACGTCCGAGTGATCACGGCCACGAACCGGGACCTTGCGGCGGCTGTACGTGACGGCACCTTCCGGCAGGATCTGTACTACCGCCTGAATGTGTTTCCCGTCACGCTGCCTCCCCTGCGCGACCGACGGGAGGACATTCCCCAACTGGCTTGGGCGTTCATCAAGAATTTTGGAGAGAAGATGGGCAAGCCGATCAGGCACATCAAGCGCACCAGCATGGCCGCTCTTCAGGCGTACTCATGGCCCGGCAACATCCGCGAGCTGCGCAACGTGATCGAGAGGTCAATCATTCTTACCCGGGGGCAGGAGTTGAACGTAGCGTTGCCCGCATCGGCTGGCTCGTCGAAAAACGCAGAGGTGCAAATGCGCCAGGTCGAACGGCAGCACATCCAGCACATCCTGAAGACCACGGGAGGACGGATCCGAGGCAAGGGCGGCGCCGCCGAACTCCTGGGTCTCAAACCATCCACGCTCTACGGTCGAATGAAGAAACTGAGCATCCGGCGGGACGCGTAGCCGCGGCACCGGTTGACCACGAGCCGGCCCGCATCGCGTGTATGGCTGACCGTCCCGGAGCGACAGTAAGTCATGGGCAACACCGTGCCAGTGGCCTCAAGACGTCCAGTCTGCGTCGCCGCGTGCCATCTCGCGATGTACAATCAAGACCACTCGGCGTGGGCGCTGCCGAGCCTTTCAGAATGCATCGGGGCTGGTCGGAATCCCGGTTCGCGGTTCTCGCGGAGGGCCCTTCCTCAAGGTTTCGACGGTGCCGTTTCAGCTGGCAATTCCCTTGTCATTTGAGTGCCCGTTCCGTTGACCGGCTTGGCTTCCTTTCGCGAATCTGCCGAGCTGGAATACGGATCGGACTCGGCGTGGCTGCTGCTTCCCATTGCCGAAGATGATATGTCTCTGAGGTGTGTCAAGAACCGACACGCCGAAGCGATAGACGTCCCGTTGACGTTCGACCGATCCCACCAATCATTCCGAGCGGAAGCGGTGGATGACGACCACCAAAGCGCGATCCCGGCCGAGCTGCGGCGGCTCTGGGCCACGACGCCCGGCCTTGGGGGCGAGACATGACCGACACCGACGATCCAAAATCGCCGTTCTACGTTTTGCCGCCGATGCCCCTGCCGGCGAATCGTAGGCGACCGGCTGTCATCGGAATGTCGCCTGCGAGGCTGAAACGAAACCCAAGCAAAACCAAGGGTAGGTTTCAATTCCTGCGGAGGTTCTGGTTCTGCCCGGCGACGGCCGACCTGGGGCACGCCGAGCAAGCCGCGTGGCTCTACCTTTGGTTCTTGGCCGACAGCAGGGGCCGATGTCACCCGTCATTGAATCGGATCGGGATGCGAATGGGCTGCTCTCGGGTCTACGCCAAAAAAGTGATTGCCGGGTTGCGTCGCAAAGGGTATCTGGCGATTGTCGAGCGGGGTTCCAATTGCGGAGTCAACTGGGCAAACACATACCGTTTACGGTTGCCGCAGGGTGATTCCGATGGGTAACCGGAGTATCCAAAGTTGGGTAACTGGAGTATCCCCTAGCCATACCATGACCATTACGAGCGCGCCGCGCTTGACGGGGGGGCGGCTCGTCGACGAACCACCCAGCCGAAGCGACCGACGACCAGGCAATGGAGCGGATACCATCGGGGTCCGTAATACTTTGTATTACCAGCGAGAGTATTAGTGTCCGGAGTGCTACGCGCGTGCGCGGGTAGAAATTGACGCCCACGGATGGCAGACAGGTGAATTTATTTGACAACATGGCAATCCTGGGGTATAAGGACATCATGAACATATCTGAGGCATTGCGGAAGGCAATTACCGAGAGCGGCCGAAGTTATAACGAGCTGTCGATAGCGGCCGATACCGGGCGGGCACAACTCGGCCGGTTCATGAGCAACAAACGCGGCCTAAACCTGACGACCGCCGACCAGTTGGTTGAGGCCCTGGAGCTCGATGTTCGCTTGGTTCAAAGAAAGGCGGCACGTCATGGCTAGGCTGTTCAAGACCGCCAGAACGAATGACTGGTGCGGAAAGATCCGCCTTGAATCGTATTGTCATAGGAACGTGCGGCTATGCAGCGACAAGGCGGTGAGCGAAACCTGGCTGCGATTGCTGCAGAATGCGGTCGTCCGTCAGCGCGCAAACGAAGCACCGGACCCCGAGAAGTTGGCCGGAATCCCCCGTCGGTGTCTCGAAGCCCTGGGCTTAGTGTCGAAGGTGGCCGAGAGCCGGCGGAAGTCCTGGGCCGATCTGGTGGGCGAGTATGCCGATGAGATGGCTGGTAACCGCCGATCTGCGAAGTACGTCAAGAACGTGCGGGCAGGACTCCTAGCTGTGGGCTCGGCTTGCGGCTGGCGAACGATGGCCAGCATCAACCGACCCGGCTGGGCTCAATATGTGGCCGACCGGCAGAAGGTGACCGTTGACGAAGACGGCGAGGAGTCTCCACGGGCTTCAGCTCGGACGCTGAACAACGAGCTGGCCACGTTGAAGGGGTTCATGGCCTGGGGATTGGCCCGCCGACTCATCGACGCCGATCCGTTGGCGGGAGTGGCCAAGGTCGAGGAATCTGGAGATCGGCGGCGGGTACGGCGAGCCTTGACAGATGCCGAATTGGGCCGGCTGCTGGCCAACGCTGACGACATGGAAACATGTTACCGAACCTCTCTCGGGGCCGGTTTGCGGCTCCGCGAAGTGCGGGAGTTACAGTGGCGCGACGTTCGGATTGACGGGGAGGACAAGGCCCGCCCCCATTTACAGCTACGCCCCGAAGCAACCAAAGCCAAGCGGGCCGACATGCTGCCGATTGTCCACGATCTGGCGGAACGGTTGCGGGTGGCCCGCCCGCTGAACGCCGAGCCGACCGCCCGGGTATTCAAGCGGCGGCCGACTCTCGACATCTGGATGACCCATCTGAAGCGGGCCGGTATCGACTACACGGACTCGGAAGGCCGGATCGCAGGTTTTCACTCGTTGCGGGTGACTTACATCACCCACCTTCAGCGGGCCGGGCTGGCTCCTAGGGTCGTTATGGCTCTGGCCCGCCACACCGATTGGCGGCTGACTGGCGGGACGTACACGGATATGGGACTCCTCGATATCTTCGGGGCTGTTCGATCCCTGCCTACGTTCGAGATTCTGTCCCAGCAAGCGGCCGCTGATGGCACATACGGGACCTCGAGATCATGCGACCAAATATGCGACCAAACACGGTGCAAAACAGGCCCTCTCAGTTCCGCTCCAGACCATTGCGACACGACGGCGAGCGAGATTGACGAAGTGCAGAACGCCCCTGATTCTATTGGTTTTCCTGCGATTTCTAAGGGGAAAACAACCAGAAGTTAAAACCTCTCAAAAACCTCCCCGAGTCCGGATCAGGAGTAATCCTGCAACCGGAAAGCGATCTCCTGCGTGCAGAATTGCGGTTTCTGGCGGCATAATCTCCCCCGGACTGCATGCGGCCAGCGGTGGGATTCCACTGGTGCTGTCGTGCGATTCGATCGGCACGCTGACCAAGGCCGCGGGGTTCCTCGCCGAGTAACCGCCGATTATCCAGACGTGGTGGTAGCGGCTTTAACCGGCCCCGCAGTAACCTCCGGCGGTCCGCGATTGGTACAATGGAATCGTGGAGATCACCCGACCGGTCCTCGTTTTGAAGGCCGACGCCACGTCCGCTACGAGGGCAGGGGGCAGGAGGCTATCCATGCGGCACACCCAAGAAGCAAGAGAGTCCCCTCGCGCAAATCGACCGGTGTCCGCCTGTTTCACGGCCTCGCACTCATCTCAAGATCGTCACTCCAGATCAGAGGAGGAATATCATGGCTGCAACCTGGCTTGAGAATCGTCAGTTCCAGAATGCCTGCACCCACACGCGCTCCGAGGTAATCGCTCTACTGATACTCGTCGGAGTCCTACTGTGGCCCGCCAAGACGTCGGCGCAGTGCCCGGTCACCTGGGCGCAGTGGACGCCCGCAACCGCCCCGTCCGCGCGTGCCGCCGCCGTCGCGGCGTACGACAGCACCCGGGGCGTCGCGGTGCTCTTCGGTGGCTACACCGGCAGCAGCCTGGGCGAGACCTGGGAGTGGGACGGGGCTGACTGGACGCAACGAACACCCGCAACCGCACCCCCGGCGCGTAACGCCCACGCCATGGCGTACGACAGTGCCAGAGGCGTAACCGTGCTCTTCGGTGGCCGAGCCAGCGGTTTCTTCGGCGATACCTGGGAGTGGGATGGGACGAGCTGGACTCAGCGGACACCCGCAACCTCGCCATCGGCGCGTCAGTATCCCGTCATGGCGTACGACAGCGCCCGCGGAGTAACCGTGCTGTTCGGGGGAACGAATGCCTCGTGGAACCTGGTCAGCGACACCTGGGAATGGAACGGGACGAACTGGACGCAACGAACGCCCGCAACGTCGCCCTCGGCACGTCAGGCCCACGCCGCGGCGTACGACAGCGCCCGGGGCAAGACCGTGCTCTTCGGCGGCTTCGGCGGCGGCACACTAGGCGACACCTGGGAGTGGGATGGGACGAACTGGATGCAGCGGACGCCCGCCGCCGCCCCGGCGGCGCGTTACTATCACGCCATGACGTACGACGGCGCCCGTGGCGTAACCACGCTTTTCGGCGGCCAAGCGAGCGCCTACTTCGGCGATACCTGGGAGTGGAACGGAACGAACTGGACGCAACGGACGTTCGCCGCCGCCCCGTCGGCGCGTGCATACCACACCATGGTTTGGGGCGCTGGGGCCGGCACGATGCTCTTCGGTGGCTACGGCGCGAGGTATCTGGGCGATACCTGGCAGTACGGGCCCGTCGTACGAGTCGCGCAGCAACCGGTCAGCTGCACCGTTGTCAGCGGCGGCGATGCCGGATTCGGCATCACGGTCGTCAGCACGGCAAGCGATATCCCCATCTATCAGTGGCGCAAGGACGGCACGCCGATCCCCGGCAGCAGCGGGGCGAACAAGGCGTTCCTGCGAATCCCATCGGCCAAGCCCAGCGACGCAGGCTCATACGACTGCGTGGTGACCGCCGGTGCCTGCGCGTGGGTCAGTGCGCCCGCCGCATTGGCCGTCCTCGGCTACCGCGCCGACTTCGACGGCGATGCCGACGTGGACATGGATGACTTCGGTTTGTTCCAGCGGTGTTTTACTGGGCCAGCCATTCCGGCCAATCCCGCTTGCAGCGAGTGAGCTGCATTCATAGCGGGTGGGCAAATAATCGGCTCGATTTCCCGCACCCGGTCAGGGCAACATGGAAATCGTCTCATGCGGCTTCTCATCTGGGTTGTGGGTTCGAATCCCCCTCCCTTTTTCCCTACAACCCCTTACTCCTGGCCTGGTTACGACTTGGGTTGTAGTGGCCCGGTGCTTAGTCCGGGTCGGGAGTAATCCTACAACCAGAGAGCGACCTGCTGCATGCAAAATTGAGGTTTTGGGCTGCGTGATGCCCCCCGGACCCCATGTGGCACAACCACGGCAAGTCCCTGGCGGCTATCTGACGGTCGAGAACGTGGTCTTTCTGCGACGTACAGGGCGCTTCACGGCAAGACGATCATGATGGCTGGGCATGTCTGATAACCTCGCTGGCAACGTGTGGCAGCCTGACTTGCGAGTGCATCGCTCTCGTATCATCATGCATCGGGTAGGAACACAGCCCACAGGCATCGGAGCTTCCTAATGAACGGGGGCAGAGACGAGAGCAAACCGCTGAAGGATCAGTACGCCGAGATCGCCTCCAAGGGCCTTGCCTCATCGGCCAAGTCGCTCGGCTACTCGGAGGAGGAGATCAGGAACGTGCCCGAAGGGGCTGTCCGTATGGGATTGGGCTGCGGCAACCCCACCGCGCTGGCCCAGTTGCAGAAGGGCCAGACCGTTCTGGATTTGGGCTCGGGCGCGGGTCTGGATGCCTTCATCGCCGCGCAAAAGGTGGGTTCAGAAGGCAGGGTCATCGGCGTAGACATGACGCCGGAGATGGTGAGCAAGGCCAACGAGTTCGCCAGAGAAGGTGGTTACACCAACGTGGAGTTCAGGGTTAGCCGGATTGAACACCTGCCCATCGGTGAAGCGGCCATCGACGTTATCATCAGCAACTGCGTCATCAACCACGCGCCGGACAAGCCCAGCGTGTTCAAGGAGGCCCACAGAGTCTTACGGCGAGGCGGGTTGCTGCTCGTCTCCGATCTGGTGGTGGAAGGCGAGCTTCCGTTCCCTGAGAGTCCCGGCCTTGAAGTCTGGAAGGAGTGGCTGCGCGTGGCCTGCGGCAGAAGTGAGTATCTGGCCGCAGCACAAGAGGCGGGGTTCAGCACCATCACCGTGACCGAAGAAGGCCCGTACACCGGCCCGGCAGTCACGCCCGCGCTGGCGGGGAAGATTATCAGTCTCCAGTTGCGGTTGCAGAAGTAGACTGGTGCTGCCAGCCACAAGGGCCAGTACTACCGTAGGCGGTATCCGTCCGTGTCGGTCATCTGATCCTCAACTCGATCAAGTGGCACGGTTCCCTGCGGTTTCTGGCTGCATGATGTCCGCCTAACGGCATTCGCTGATCAGCTCGTTTACGGGATATCGCACGTCGCCCCGCACCCAGGGCGGGCTTGTGAGTGTCCGCGGACCGAATCGAAGGGAGCAATGGGGGCGCGGTACAATGGCCGGAACATGGCCCGGCGCAGCCGGGCAGCCCCTTGCAGGGGCGTTGTGGGTGCCTTGGCGTTACTGGCGATTTACTGGCGGTTGGCAGGGGTGGCCGCGCTCACAGAATAACGACTGGCTCACGATCTGCCCAGCCAATTGACGTCAGCGAGATTCCGCAACACGATCTCGTCCGCCAAGCGCGGCCGGCCAGCCGTTCAGTGGCACCGTGAGTTGATCGATCCTGCGCACAGGCGGGCCTTTGACTGCTGACTATGCGCCCCGTGCGCGGTAAGATGCTCTTCCAGGTGATGCGACCGCTGGCATGGCCGAATGCGCACCTTCCGCATCCGTAGACCCATTCGGAGGTGAGCCCATGAGCAGCGAGAGAATCCCCCGCCGTAGCTTTCTGAAGAACAGCACCTTGGCAGCGTCTTCCATCGCCCTCAGTTCCGCTGGAGTCGCCCGCGGCTTCCCGGCCAACGAGAAGGTGGTCCTCGGCGTGATCGGCATCCGTGGCCGGGGCCTGGGCCTCGCTCAGGGATTCTCCAAGAACGGCGCCGGCATCGCTTACCTATGCGACGTGGACAGCAACCTCTTCGCGGACCGGCTCAAATCCATCGCCTCCCTCCAAGGCAAGGCTCCCCAGGCGGTGAAGGACTACCGTGCCATTCTCGACGACGGCACCGTGGATGCTGTGGTCGTGGCCACTCCGGACCATTGGCACGCCCCGCCGACCATTCAGGCCTGCCAGTCGGGCAAGGACGTCTACGTGGAGAAGCCCGTTGCCCACAACGTCCGCGAAGGCCGGAAGATGATCGAGGCCGCCCGCAAGTACAAGCGAATCGTACAGGTCGGGACGCAGGCCCGATCCGGCCCCTATGTTCAGAGGGCCGCCGAGTATATTCGGAAGCGCGTACTTTGAGGAGTAATCAAGAATCCATGGGAAGGTTGTTGCACCTGCATCTACCCTACGAAGGTAAGGAGCGTGCTTCCATCGGCGGCAGGCCGGTCCGTGGCCACAGTGCAATCATTCGGCAAACGGCGTGTTCGCAACCTCCTGGATCCCATGGAGCTGTCGAAGGCTCTGCCCGGCGGGTATCTGGGAAACCTCGTTGTACGCTGTGCCAGCGATTTGCGGACACGCCTGTACTGGATGTCACGAGAGAGCCAAAGGAGCGGTGTGATGAACGATCTGCTGCATCGAATCCATTCGTTTCGTCTGTCCTTCTGTCTTGTCCTGGCCGGCCTGACCGCGACCATTTGCTTCGCGCGGGCGCTCGCGGCCGAACCCCCCCAAGCCCAGGATCCGACACGCCCCTTCGAGACGATCTGGCCGCCCAAGGGCCAGCCGGTCAAGTTGCCCGTCAACAAGGACACCTGGGTTTCGTCGATCGGCTCCGAGAGGATAGGCAACAACGGAGGGGCCTCGCAGCTGAAGCTCAAGGGCGAGCAGGAGCTGTCGATCATCGATGTCGATCCCGCGCCGCTGAAGGGCAAGATCATCACCGGCGCCCTGCTGCACGTGAAGTGCTCCTCGCCCAAGGAGCCCCTGCGCCGCGTGACGGTCTCGACGATCGCGGCCCCGTGGGTCGAAGGCAAGTCCAGCGGATACGTCGCCGAGGAAGGCGCCTCCTGCTGGAGCTTTGCCCAGTACAGCGCTACGGACAAGAAGGCGGTCTCCTGGACCTTCCCCGGCAGCCACGTGCTGGACGCGGGCTTCGGCCTGGGCAACACGATCTGGAAGTTTGCCGACGCCACCTCGCCGGATAAGCAGGGTTGGCAGACCATCGCCGTCGATTCGGACGTCGTCGCCGCCCGCGTGGCGGGCCTGTCCTACGGCTTCGGGCTGTGGGACGACGTCGGCAACGAGTGGTCCTACAAGGACAACAAGTTCACATTCATCCAGCACCTTAACCGCTTCATCTTCAGCAAGGACCAGAACGCCTCGTCGGCTCCGTGGCTGCAGGTCTGGACCGAAGGCACCGACACGGTCGCCCCAGACTCGATTGACGAGAAGGGCCTTGCGGTTGATGTCGAGGATTACCCGCCCGGCCAGGCGATGGTCACCTGGATCACGCCGGCCGACAAGGGCGGCACGAAGGCCCTGGGCTTCGACGTAACATACAAGGCCGGCCAGGGGCCGGCCAAGCCCATGCCGCGCTACCTGGTCCCCATGGCCGCAGCCGCGGGCCAGCCCGTGAAGATGCACATCCAGGACCTGCCCTTCAAGGCCGGTGAGCCGATTGAGCTGAGCATCGCCCCGGTCGACGCCGCGGGCAACAAGGGCAAGGTCCTGGTCAAGAAGATCGAGGTCTCAGCCAATCCGGCGGCCCTGGCCATCGAACCGGCCGACATCAAGCCCTTCGAGCCCTCGACGAACCTGCCCGAGGTCGGCGGGCTGAAGGTGGCGGTCCTGGACCTGATCGACAAGGTCGAGGCCCGGACGGGCAAGATGGTCCCGGAGCACGAGGACGGCTACAAGGGCGGCAACCACCTCTGGTCCTCCGAAAAGAGGATCATCCGCCTTCAGGCCGCCCGCAACGAGGCGATTGGCTTTGTGGTCAACCTCGAAGGCAAGACCCCCGCGGCCGGCCTGAAACTCGCCTTCCCGGAGGATTCCGGCCTTCGCGACAAGGTCTACAGGCTGGATTACGTCAAGACCGGCGCCGGCGCGATGCCCGACGCCGCGGTCCCGCTGACCGGCACGTTGCCCATCCCCAGCAACATCGACCCCGAGGCCGCCGACCAGACCAACGCCTGCCTGCTGGCCGAGATCTACGTACCGCACGCGGCCAAGGCCGGGCAGGTCAAGGGCACCCTGACAGTGACCTCCAGCCAGAACCTGCAGATCCCGATCGACCTGACGATCTGGGACTTCACGCTGCCGAACAAGCTGTCGTTCCTGCCGGAGATGAACGCCTACGGCACGGTCGGGCCGAATGCGGAGGGCCTGGCCTACTACCGCCTGGCCCACGAGCACCGCACGTGCATCAACAAGCTGCCGTATGGCTGGAACGGCAGTGCCTCGATCGCCCCCAAGTGGGACGGCAAGGCGCTGGACTTCACCGAATGGGACAAGCAGTACGCCCCCATCCTGTCGGGCGCGGCCTTTGCCAACCTGCCGCGCAAGGGCGAGCCGGTCGACGTGTTCTACCTACCGTTCAACGAGTCCTGGCCCATGAGCATCTGGGACAGCTTTCACAACAGCTACTGGCCAGAGGATGCCTTCACCCCGCAGTACCGCGAGGGCGTGCAGAAGGCCTACGCCCAGTTCGCCAAACACCTGGACCAGATGAAGTGGCACGACACCGAGTTCCAGTTCTTCCTAAACAACAAGGTGTATTACAAGGAGCAGGGGTCCGGTTGGAAGAACTCGGCCGCCCCCTGGATCTTCGATGAGCCGGTCAACACGCAGGACTTCTGGGCCCTGCGCTGGTACGGCCTGCTGTGGCACCAGGCGGTCGATTCGGTCAAGGGACAGGTCAAGGCGTGGTACCGCTGCGACATCAGCCGCAGCGACTTCGGCCGCAACGTCCTGTGGGACGTGATGGACGTGGACTACTTCGGGGGCAGCAGCGAGCAGAAGGCCCGCCAGAAGCACGATGAGCAGAACCTCTCGGTCCCGACGTACTTCTGCGAGTACGGCGGCGCCAACGACCCGGGAACCTCGAACATCGCCCCGGTCACCTGGTGCATCCTGGCCTGGTCGCGCGGCGCGATCGGCGTGCTGCCGTGGGACACCATGGGCAAGCAGGACTCCTGGTCCCGTGGCGAGCCGACCTGCCTGTTCTACCCGGCTCAAGGCGGCCCGGTTGCCTCCATCCGCCTGAAGGCCTTCTGCCGCGGCCAAGAGGACGTGGAGTACCTGACCCTCCTGGGCAGCGTCTACAACGCGCCGCCCTATGCGGTTGCCGCCGGCCTCGAGCAGACGATCGGCCTATCCGGCCGGGTGATCAAGCGGTCCGAAGAGGACGCCGGCATCATCCGCTTCGACAAGGTCAACCCGACCAGTCTCTGGCAGATGCGCTACCGCGTCGGCAAGATGGTCTCGGCCAAGAAGCCCGAGTACAAGCGGGCCCTGGTCAACCATGCCAGCCCGGCCATTGACCTGTCGAAGTTGCCGGACATCGGCCACGTGAAGGTCGCCCCGAAGGTCGAACCGGCCAGGCCGGAGTAGCATCGGGTATCCGTGGCTACTTATCTGTAATGCAAAACAGGTCGTGCTCGCCGCGGATGAAAAGGCGATTGCCAGCCCATACAGGCCGACCCGTTGGCCAGGGAATCGCCGGTCAGGATGACCGCCGGGAAGGCCGATCGTTCATTGAGAGGGGGTCACATGGCCGCGCGATCCCAGACCCAGATGGAATGCCTGCCGCTCTACCAGTTCCGCCGACTGAGCAGCGACGTGGAACGCAAGGCGGTCATCGCGGCGATTTCCGCGATGCTCTCAGCTGTTCCCCAACGTACTCGCGGAACGCCTCGTCGGCGGTCAGCCGCTCGGCCGCTTCAAGCCAGCGGCAGGCGGTCGCCCAATCCCCACAAATCGCCAGATCCCTGAGCCGGGGCGGCAGGTGCTGCATGAGGACCAGGGCCGCCTGGGCAACGCCCGACATAGTGTAGCGGTGCTCGTCGCACCAGCGCTTGAAGTCCTCGCGCACCGCCTTGTCGATGTTCGACAGCCCCGTCTTCGCGTTTCCTTTGCCATACGACTCAATTAACCGTGGCCCGGAGCCTTTAACGGACCCTCACTTTCCGCCTCCCGCCGAAAGGTATTTCAAGGTCCGCGATTTCACATTTGGGACCATATGTGAAGCAAATGACGCCCAACAACCCCATCCCCAGCGCAGAATCGACGGCCGAGCGGCCGCTTTCGTCAAATGTGAAACCTTCCCGAAAACGGCCGGAATACGAGCGGTTCGGCGAGCATATCCGTTACCTTACCGTAGAAGAATGGGGTCAGTTTCTCGACGCGATCGAGGACTACCGGCACAAGTTGATGATGCAGGTGATCTACGAGCTGGGCTGCCGGGTGGGCGAGTTCGTGCGTATCCAGTTGCGGCACCTGTCGTTTGGCCGAAACACGGTGTACATCCCCGCGGAGAACACCAAGACCCGCCAGCGTCGGGTCAGCCACTTGCCCGCCGGGCTGATGAACGAGATCAAGAGCCTGCTGCGTCGCGAGGGACGCATGGCCCAACGCAGCCTCCGCGTCCGGCGCGGCGACGAATACCTGTTCTTCCCTGGCCGGAGTGCCCGGCGCCGATACACCGAGAATCGGCTGCGGCAGATCTTCGCCCGTTACATCCGAGTCACCGGCCTGGACCGCGAATATGGCCGCGACCGCAAAGGCCGGGCCCTGCACGAACTGACCATCCACTCGCTGCGGCACAGTCACATCATGCACTACGTGCACGTGCACAAGCTGCCCCTGCCGATCGTTCAGCGCCAGGTCGGCCACAAGTCGCTGAAGGCCACCAGCGTCTACCTTCGCCCGTCCGACGAGGACGTCGGCCGCTCGTACGCCGAGGCCCGGAGCCACCCGGCGCCGAAGGCATCGGCACCGGCAGGTTTATAAACCCTGGAAGTGTCGTCTTTCTACAATGACAACACACAACTACATCGGACGCGAGACGGTAGACCTCCTGGAGCGCATCCTGGACCGGGTGGAGTCCATCGATAAGAACGTCGAGGACCTGCTTGATCACACGGACGGCCGCTTCGGCGACTTCACCTACCGGAACGGCTACGACGGCCAATTGAGTGACTGCGACGCTGACCAGTGAACCGCGAGGCATAGATATTTATAGCCCGGGCGCCTGGTTCGTTCATGCGAATCGACATCGCCCGGGCCTTGCGCGACCTGGACCAGTTGGTGGACCGGATCGCCGAGCTCGTGGAGTGGAGCAGGCTCTCCCAGCAGGAGCGCCGTTCGCCGCTGCCCAACTCCTTCGATCTCAACGACCACATCGACGAGGAGATGCTCGCCCTGCAGATCTGTTTCGCCGACGCAGAACTCAACATTCGTGATGTCCTGGCCCGCCCTGACCTGGAGGCGACCGAGGACCAGCGACGTCAGTGGCAGCAGCAGCTCGATCACATCCGCCGGCGAGTCGCGAACTGTCTGGCGACCGGCAGATTTAATAGGCCCTGATGGTTAACGCGTGCAGTGGAGTTTAGAGATCGCGGCCACTCAGGCGAACGACAGCGAGGCCGGTAGGTTTGTGAAGACGATACTTCGGAACGCGAATGTGGATGTGGTCGGGCATCTTTGGGCTCCTTGACCTGCGAGAAGTGGTAGTCTTGTGGTAGTACCACTTCTCTGGGGCTTCCAGAACCGCACCGCCCGACTCAGGCGGGTTCGCTAAATAGCGATCGGTAGGCTAGTTACGTTCACAGCGGGCGATCGGATTCGAACCGACGACGTCCAGCTTGGGAAAATCCGTTGGGATCCTCAGCCGATTTCCCAAAAGTCCTTGTGTAATCAGCACGTTAGCGATTTTGATTGGCTTTCGCAAGGTGTCGCATTTCGTCGCGTTTTTTCCCACGGTATCGCGGTATCGGAAGCGCAAAACGGTAGAGATTCGGTACGCCGATGACGTCCGGCTACGGCGTTGTGTGCTCGTGGGTTGTAGTGTTTCAGGCCAAGTGAGACATTCGGGGGGTTTGATATAGTGACGGCTTGTGGGTTGCCCCTGAGGGGAAACCATGGAGTGACGCCAGCCTCGGTTCGCTCTCGCCCACCATGTACTCCCGCTGATAGAGAGGGCCGGGGGATCTCAGTTGGCGCAGCTCGGGTCGACGGGCCTTGCGCTACCGCTGAAGCAACGCTGGAGGATGCCGAAGTCGGACTGATCCACGTCGTTGTCCCCATCGAAATCAGCCTGCGTACAGGTTGAGCCCCCGATGTGCGGGTTCCCATCGCCCGACATGCACGGCCGGAACAAAGCCAGGTCGTCGGCATCCACGTCGCCATCGCGGTCCAGGTTCGCAGGGACGTCGGGCACCAGGGCCATGCTGTTGCCGTTGTAGTGGTAGTTGATCGCGTGCGTGGGGGGCTGATCCACGACGCTCGCGAACCGCGTCCCGACGAGCGAATCGTACTGCACGAAGACGTAGGTGCTGGTCGGGTTCAGCGAACCCAGGCTCTCGAAATCCACTGTCGCTGCTGCGATGTTGAGTTGTCCCCCGACGTTGAGCAGATCGATCGACGAGGCACTGTACTCGACCTTCAGCAGGCCCGCGATGCTGGCATTGCCGCCGACATTCAACGATCCGATGCCGACGCTGGGCGAGACGGTACCACCGGCTTGGACAGTCAGCCCGCCGGCGATCGATCCGTTGACCAAGAGTGCGCCGCTCTGGACGATCGTATTACCGGTGTAGGTGCTGGTGCCGGAGAGCGTGAGCGTGCTGTTGCCGTCTTTCACTAATGACCCACCCACCCCGGAGATCGTGCCGGCGAATTGCGTGCTCCCCGACGGGCTACCGACGGTCAACTGCCCTGCGCCGAGCGTGACCGCCGACCCGGCTGGTCCGCTCAGAGAGGCGATTTGTTGCACCGTACCGTTCAGATCGAGCGTGGCCCCGCTTGCGATGGACACGTGGGTGGTCGTCGGCAGCGGGCCGACGCTCTGGCCCTGGAAGAGCGCGGTGACCTGGGCCGGGGACAGCGCTTGGCGGTAGAACTGCACCCTGTCGAGCAGACCGTTGTAGTTGACGGTACCGTCTGTGGGCACGGTGTTGGTCGAGACGCCCAGGCGAACGACCCAGCCGATGTCGGGGACTGAGAAGCTGCTGTTGCCCAGCGACAGCGGCTGCGCGGCGCCGTCAACGTAGATGGCGTAGTCGCCGCAGCTGTTAACGTAGGTCACCTGGTGCCAGGTGTTGTTGTTCACTGCTGTCGCGCTGGTGGAACCCTGGAAGAATCCGCCCGCCCAGCGTACGGCGCTGGGGATGCCGCCGCTGCCTTGGCCGGTACCGTCGCCGAGGTAGAAGATCGTATTGCCGTAGGACCAGCCGGCGCCGTCGCCCTTGGTGAGGATCGTGGCGCCGGGCGTGGTCGTCTTCACCCAGGCCGAAACCGTCCAATTGGCAGTATTGCCGAGGTCGACGATCCCGTTGTTGATATCCACCGACGCGCCATTGGCCAGGCTGACGGCGTTGCCGGATCGGCCGCCGGAAACGATCGCCGCGCCGTTGGCAAGTGTTCCGTTCATGGACGAGCCCCCGGTGCCGCCGTTAACGACCGTACTTCCGCTGACGTTGTCGAAGGAGTAGCTGGCGACGGCAACGGCGGGCGCCAGACGGAGCGTGCCGCTGCTGATTGTGGTGTTGCCGGTGTACGAATTGCCGCCGGTGAGGGTGAGCGCGTAACCACCGGTCTTGGTCAACGAACCGTTCCCGCCCATGTTCGCGAGCACCTTGATGTCACCATTGGCCGACTCGAATGTCGCGGTCGAGACGAGCGTGACTTTCCCGGCGAGCTGGAACAAGTCCTGCGGGAATTGGTCGTGGCGGACGGTCCCGCCGTTCACGGTGAGGTTCCTGAAGGTGACGACGCCGGTCGTGCCCCAACCGTTGTACAGCAGGCGGCCGCCCGGATTGACGGTGAGCGAATTGCCGACGAAGGTCCAGCTGTTGTATCCCTCGGGGGTACGCATTGAGAACGCGCCGGTCGCATAGGCGGCGTTCGGGTGTGCAAATGTGTTGTCGCTCCAAGTGCTGGCGTAGTTGAACCCCGAGGTCCCCTGGGCGTCGGGGGCCTTCAAAGTAACCGCCGTTGCCGCCCACGATGAGGGGTTTGCGGTGGAGCCGATTCCCATGTCGGCCCGCTGGGCATAGACGAGTGCCACCTGTCTTTGCTTGTTGATCTCCGCCCCTTCGCTGTCGTAGTTCAGGCCGTACGGCCAGAAGTGATTGGCGTCGCCCTGTAGTTGGGCTTCGAGGCCGTCGAACTGGTTGATCAGGGCTTCGCCGCGGGCGCCGTCCCAGGGATCGCCGTACGTGCCCGAGCCGAGGTAGTGCGCGAGCTCGTGCATCGTGACACGTTCGTTGGGATAAGTACCGCCGAAACCGATGCTGCCGAGGTAGCTCGCCTGCGCCGTCGGGATACCGGCGTTGTAATAGACGTAGACGGAGTGATTGCCAAAGTCGCCATAGGCGTTGTAGCGAGCCGTGGCCGACTGGATTGCGGCGACCGCGGCGTCACGGTGGGCGCCGTTCGGCCACCCACCCGGCTCCACGTAGTAACTGAGCGCCGCCCTGGCCTCTCCCGCCGAGGCGATCGCGGTGAGCAAGGCGACACCTATGAGTCTG
>Ga0209202_1000124_pt1 | contig 85085 bp, 79 predicted proteins | sample AD_UKC032_MetaG_FD_184416 | JGI IMG/M metagenome (GOLD analysis project Ga0209202, IMG submission 184416) | Active sludge microbial communities of municipal wastewater-treating anaerobic digesters from USA - AD_UKC032_MetaG (SPAdes) (version 2) | ecosystem: Engineered > Bioreactor > Anaerobic >... | reverse complement strand
CACATTTGAGTTATTGTAATACTTAAACGTATCTTCTATTATGAAGTATGTTAATTTTTCATTTCAATTAATATGGAAAAGAAAAAGTATTATAAAATAATTGGGATCTGTATCCTCTCCTTAGTCGGTTTGGGGATGCTCTTTTTTATCGGTGTGATTTTGTTAAGGAGTGTAGCAACAATAACGGGGGAAGGAAGTTCTCAAGAAGAGTCATACTCTTTGGACGTAGATTCTGTTGGGAGGGTCTCTCCTGATGTGTCTACTTCGTTGCCATCTGTTGAGAAAAACTTAGTAGCCGACCAAGCCACTCCAAATAGCTCCCAAGAAAAAAATGTAATAAGAAGAGGACAGATAGGATTTAGTGCAGATGATATTGATAAGACTAAGGAAGAGGTTCAGGATGTAATAGATAAATATGGTGCAGAAATATCAAATTCTTCTGATCAAGGAACTGGAAAATCGAGAAATATAAGCATTGTAATTAAAGTAGAAGAGGGATCTTTCGATGAAATGTTAAGTGATTTGGAAGGGGTTAAAGCCGAAAAAATCTTCTCCTCAGTTAGTTCAGAAGATGTAACTGAACAGGTGATGGATTTGGAGGCAAGATTGAATACTTATCAAAATACCGAAAAGCAACTACTTGAGATTCAGAAACAATCAACAAATGTTAAAGATACAATGGAAGTCTTTAAAGAATTAAATGAGATTAGGTATAAGATTGAGGCAATTGAGTCACAATTAAAGTACTATGCGAACCAAACAGATTACTCTACAATAACGGTCTCAATTTCTCAAAGCAGTGCTGGGACTTTCGAACCTGAAGAGAAATGGAAGCCCTTTGGAGTTTTGAAAGATGCTATTAGAGCACTTGGGGAATTTGGAAAAGGATTGGTAAATTTTGCAATCTGGTTTGTAGTCTTTGGGGTACCAATTGCGTTAATAATTGTACTTGCAATTTACCTTGTAAAAAAGGCTAGGAAATAGTAAAATCTTGTTGTATAAGTACTATTAGATGGTTGCATTTACCCTTCGGGAGTAAATGAGGAAAGTCCGGACTTTATGTCTGTCTCGAACATGTCGAGATAAGTGCCAACGAGAGTTGGGAGGGAGTGATCTTTCGGAGAAAAGGGCAACAGAAAGTATACCGCCTAGTTTACTAGGTAAGGGTGAAAAGGTAGTGTAAGAGACTACCGAGCAGTGTAGTAATACATTGTTGCATTGTAACCCCCACTTAAAGCAAGGTTAAACCGCATAGATAGATAACCATCGTTATACAGAATCCGGCTTATTATGTACTTATACATTTTATTTAATACACCTTAAAATGCCTTCAGAACACGAAATTGAACCTGATGAGCGAGGTTCTTTAGAAATTAGAAGAGACAACATCGCTTATTCAATTGCCTTTGAACTTGCGAGTGGGACGATTACTACAGACAATGTCTCAAGAGAAAATGGTTTGTCTGGATTAGATTCGGTTTGTATCTACTTTGCACACGCTTTGTCTCTTTCACCTGAAGAATTTAGAACACTAGTTTTAAATCACTATAAAATGTATGGTCAGTATTTTTCTATGGACGACACTCCTCTTGAAGAAGAATGTGATGAAGAAGAAATTGATTATTCGACAACACATGATGTAGAAAATGATGATAAAGCAACCGTTAAAGCCATTGCAATGATGATAAGGATGGGATTAGTTGCAGATGATGTAAAATCTTTGTTAAATGAGAGAACCCCTTTGGAACAGTTAATTAGTTATCTGTTTTGGGCATTTGATGATGATGAGATAGAGGAATATAAGCAAAAAGTTTTGGGGGCTTCTAGTGATTTTGCAGGTGGTTACTATCTTAGATCTGGGAATTTCGGAATAGGTGTTAAACTAACCATTCAGAAGAACTCGTCCAACTCCATTTAAAAACTCTCTTCCTCCCATTCTCTTCCTCCCTTCAATTTGGAAATCAATAAGTTTGAGAGAGATTCCTTTTTCTTTTGTTGAGACATATACATCTCTCCCATCCGTCCAAAGCATTCCTGGAATTATTATCTTCTTTCCCTTAGTAATCTCCGTTTTATATATCTTCATTGTTTTTTTAGAAAGATTCTCATTGTTACTCTCAGGAAGAACTATCCAAGCAATAGGCCATGGAATAAATGCTCTTACCATCCTATCAATATATTTTGGTTCGTACTCTTCCCATTTTATTTCTGCTTTATCTTTTGAAATATCTTTCTGCCAACAGTAAGTTGCTAAGCTATTTTCTTGAGCTATTGGAACTATCTCTCCGTTTATCCATTTATTTAAAACTGGTATCAAAACCTCAGTACTTTTTTTCACAAGGCGTTCTCTAAGGGAGATATTTGTATCATCCTCTCTAATCTCTTCGGTGTAGGTATCTATAATATCTCCTTCATCTAAGCCCTCACTCATCAGCATAATTGTAATTCCAGTCTCCTTCTCTCCATCCAGTAGAGCCTTTTGAATTGGTACTGCACCCCGATATTTCGGAAGAAGTGAAAAGTGAATATTTATGCACCCATATTTGGGATAATCTAAAAATTCCTTTGGGACAATCTCTCCAAATGCTTTGCATATGACAATCTCAGGATTGTACTTCTGTGCAATTTCTATATATCTTTCTTTAACCTTATCAGGCTGTTCTACTGGTATATTCTTCTCCAATGCATATTTTTTAACATCCGAGGGTGTGACAATTTGCTTTCTGCCAATTGGTTTGTCAGGAGTTGTAATTACAGCAACAACCTCAAATTCCTTACTTTTATGTAATGTCTTTAGAGTTTCAACTGATTCCCATCCAGTCCCAAGAAATATTGTTTTTACTTTATCCATAGTGAATATTCTACTATAATACACAGAATATGAAAATGTCAGAATTTAAATATATTCTTCCAGAGGATAGAATCGCCAAGTATCCTCCGAAGAGAAGAGGAACAACCAAGCTTCTGGTACTTGATAGAAGTAATGGTCATATTCTTCACAAGAAGTATCCAGATTGTGTTGAATATATTAACAAAGGAGATGTCGTAGTGATTAATGATACGAAGGTTGAGAAAAGAAGAACTTTTTTTCACGATAGTAAAGGGAGATTGTTTGAGATTCTTTTTTTGAACAAGCAGAAAGAGGGGAATTGGTTCGCATTAATTAAAAAAAACAAACTTCTTAAAGAAGGAATTGTTCTAATCAACGAGAGGGAACAATCTATTCAGGTTCGTATTAAAGAGAAGAAGGAAAATGGTAGGGTTGTTGAATTACTTTCTCCATTTTCTGAGGAAGAGATATTTCAAAAGATTGGTCATACTCCGATTCCTCCATACATGAAGAGGTTGGACACAAAAGAAGATTACGAGAGATACAATACTGTATTTGGACAGAATGTAGGTTCGGTAGCATCTCCTACGGCCAGTTTAAATTTGACAGAAGAGATATTAAAAAGAATTGAGGAGAAAGGGGCAAAGATTGTTAAGGTAGAATTAAAGGTGGGTTGGGGGACATTCGCACCAATAAAGGAAGAAAATATAGAAGATCATATTATTCATGAAGAAGAAATTTCTTTATCAAAGACAGCTGCGATTGAAATTAACAGAGTGAAAGAAGAAGGTGGTTCGGTCTGGGTTTTTGGTACAACTGTTGCTAGGTTGCTTGAGAGTTGTGCTGATGATTCAGGGATGCTCTCAGAATTTACTGGAACGACTAATGTCTATATATACCCAGGATATAAATGGAAAGTAGTAGATCATCTCGTAACAAATTTCCATATGCCAGATTCATCATTGATATTACTTGTATCTTCTTTTGCTGGTAAAGAATTGATAAAAAGTGCCTATCAAGAAGCTTTAAAAAACAAATATATGTTTCTAAGTTATGGAGATAGTATGTTGATACTCTAGTTACTTCTTATCGCAGAAAAAACGATTTTTGTATTCCACCTTTTTTCTCCTATTTTTACTATCTTACTTAAATGGGAAAAGAAATCTTCCTGAGAAAGAATAAGTTCTTTCTCAATTTTAAATCCGGCCAAATTAAATAATTCGTGATACATATCTCTTGATGCAAAGTTTACGATCTCTTGAGATTCTCTGTATAGACTCTCGAAACCCCAAGTGTATTTATTCAAAAATTCTCGAACTTCATTCCAGCGGCCTGTAATTTTTCCATCTTCTATCGAGAGTTTGTTGGGAAATGGGCTTAGCTGGGTATATTCATCAAGAAAGCTCGTTGCCTCTTCTGGATCAATTAGCTCAATTTGTTCAGTCTGGTTCTTGTCTGTTACTGAGGTTGTATCAAGGAGGCCATCTCTTACAATATACTTCCCTTTATCCTTTAAATATTGTGACAGCTTTTTTAAAAGGTCAATAACTGAATCGAATCTGTTCTCGTATGAGTATATCTCATGAAGAACTGAATTAAGGAGAATATAATCAAAATACCCATTATTTTTAACAAATAATTCTAGTTCGTCAAATCTTGAAAGGAATAATCCTACATGGTTATTTTCTTTTGCCCTCTTAATCATAAACTCGGATTTGTCAAAACCGACAAGTTTTGATTTTGGGTATAAGGTTTCTAAATGAGTTATTAAGCTTCCCGATCCACATCCGAAATCAAAAATGTTAATATCCCCTTTGGGGTCTCTCTCTATAAAATCAAAAATGACAAGTTTGTCATTGATGTTCTTTTCCATTCTTAGTGCGTATTGTTTATTATTGTTCATATTTTTCTTTGTATCTTGATTTCTTCCTTTTTGTTGATTGTCTTGTATAATACACGATATGGAGATTGGATTAAATAACAAGGACTTTGGTAAAAAATTTGTTTTTATGCCTGATGCTACAAGAGGAGCTGTAAGGGCATTAACATCAAAACAATTAGAAGATACAGGAACTGAAGCAATAGTAACAAATACTCTTCATTTACTTATGACTCCAGGCTTGGAAAAAATGAAAAAATTGGGTGGAATAAAGAACTTTATGAATTGGAAAGGTACAGTCCTTACCGACTCAGGAGGCTTTCAGGTGTTTTCGTTAATTCATTCAAAGAAATGGAAAGGAGTTGTACATGATAATGGCGCAACATTTAAATCTCCTAGAACTGGGGACATGTACGAATTGACCCCTGAGAGTTCTATAGATATGCAGATTGCGATAGGGTCCGATGTGCTCGTTACATTAGATGATTGTAGAAGTACAAATATTGAAAGAATTGAGGCGGAAGAATCGGTATCAAGAACTATAGATTGGGCTAGTAGATGCAAGAAGCACTTTGAAGAAAAATATGGAGGAACGAAGGAGACGGGGAAACTTTTAAGTTGTGTGGTCCAGGGAGCAAATTTCTTAGATTTAAGAAAAAAATGTGCTCAGGAGCTTAGTGCAATTGGTTTTGATGGATATAATTTTGGAGGTTTTGTTATCGCAGACAATGGTGAACTGGTCTTGGATGAAATGAGAGCTGTTATAGAAAATACTCCAAAGGAGAAATTTAAATATGCGATGGGAGTTGGCAAACCAGAGGATATAAAGATTGTTTCGAGTTTGGGATACAAGGTTTTTGATACTGTACTAGTTACTAGAAATGCAAGACATGGAACCCTTTACTCTAATGATTGTGAAAATGGTGTTCTAAGGATAAAAAATGCGGAATATTCCTTAGACGAAAGACCAATCGATTCACATTGTGATTGTTATACCTGTCAGAGGCATTCTAGAGCATACATCCATCATCTAATTAAAGTTGATGAAGTCACTGGTTTGACTTTAACCACAATACATAATCTTCGATACTATCAAAGGATAATTGAGAGTTTAAACCAACAGAGTTATTGAGGTGATTTTGAAAAAATGGTATGATTACTTATTCCTTATAGCAAAAGGTTCTAGGGGAAAACAGATTTTTGATAAAAGTAGAAATATTATTGTTAGTATATGAAATTTGAAATTTTAGAAAACTTGTTTTTTATAGTGTAGGGTCGATTCCGGCCTGATTTTCCTAGGATCTACTCTAAAGGAGTATGATAAATTTAAAAATTGGTTGATATGAATAATATATCTGTAATGGTGCTACTCTCGTTGGGGGTGGCGTTTGTTGTTGCACTTGCAACAGTTCTAATATTGAAATTCGTTTTTAAATGGGTGAATGTAAAAGATATCCCAGCGAGCGAAATAGAGAATGCAGCGAAGCGAATGATGGGAGATAGGATGAAAAGGGCCGAGCAGGAGATTGACGAGATGAAGGAAAGAGAAGAAAAGAGAATAAAAGAGATGAGAAGAGAAAGTACGGAGCATGAAGAAATTTTAATTGAGAGAGAAAAGAAACTTAACAAAAGATCAAGATTGTTAGATGAAAAGAGTGAGGACTTAAATTCTAGAGAGGTTAAGTTAAAGGATGGTATTGAGAGGCTAGAAGAAGACAGAAATGAGTTAAAAAAGGAGTTGGAGAGGATTTCAGGTCTTTCAAAAGAAGAGGCCCGAGAGAAATTGGTTGAGGAAATCGATCAGGATATGAAGGAGTATGAGGCAAAGAAGATTAGACAGGCCGAAAAAAATATTGAGGTAATTGCTGACGAGAAAGCACAAAAAATTCTTGTTGAAGCAATGCAAAAAGTTGCTACCGATTATGTCGGAGAAACAACAACAAAGAGTATTAAGGTGGAAGATGAAAAGGTAAAAGGTAGGGTAATTGGAAAAGAAGGTAGAAATATTAGATCTTTTGAACAGTTAACAGGTGTTGATGTAATTGTAGATGAGTCCCCAAATGCTATCGCTCTATCATCATTTGATCCTTTGAGGAGAGAAATTGCTTATGTAGCGATGACAAAGTTAATTGCTGATGGAAGAATTCATCCAGGTTCAATTGAGGAGTCGGTTAGAAAAGCAAAAAATGATATTTCAGCAGAAATAAAGAAAAACGGACAAATTCTTGCAGACGAAGCGGGATGGCCAGATATGGACTTGGGATTGATGAAATTAGTAGGGAAAATGAAGTATAGAAGTAGTTATGGCCAATCACTTATGTCCCATACGATAGAAGTAATTAGACTTGCAGAAGTTTTGGCAAATGAAATTGGAGCAGATGTGTCATTAGTTAAGAAAGCAGCTTTGTTGCATGATGTAGGAAAGGTTCTAACACATAAAGTTGATAGCCCTCATCATCATATCTCTGGGCAAATTGCTCGAAAATATATGCTAGATGAAAAGCTTGTTAATGCCATTGAGGCTCATCATTTGGATATTGATCCGCAAACTCCCGAGGCCGTAGTTATTTATCTAGCTGATGCAATTTCAGGGTCAAGACCAGGGGCAAGAAAAGACAGCTATGAGCAGTATATCCAAAGAATTGAGGGGATAGAAGCTGCAGCAAAAGAAGTTGGAGGAGAAAGAATTCAAGATGTATTTGCTATTAAGGCTGGTAGAGAGATTAGAATAATTGTAAATCCAAAAATAGTTTCTGATGATGAAGCAATTGTGATGGCCAGAGATATCGCAAAGGAGATAGAATCAAAGCAAAGCTATCCTGGGAATGTAGAAGTTACCGTGATTAGAGAAACAAGGGCAACAGATATAGCAAAATAGTGCTGTAATAGCGTTATCTTCTAGTAGGAAATTCTATAGGGATGGTTGGTATTATTTCTCATTCTCATTATTTTGTTGATATTAGGCATTTAATTGCCATTTAGAAGTAAAATTAGTTGAAAGTGTGAAATGTGTTGTTGTGGCAATGCTTTAAGAGCTTCCCTCTTGGGTAAATTTATTGTTTATTTTAATCTTAATAAGTCTTGGATTCTAAAAGAGTATAGTATTAAAGGATTTTTATTAATCCCACCTAATAACTTATAGTGTTTTCTTCCTTGACCAATTGCTTTCTTTTTCATATTTTAGAGATGGATATACACAAATATCTTTTACGAGAGCCATTTGTGTATATATCAAAAAAAGAAAGGAGGTTACTACAATGTTAAAAAAAGATTTAATCGACAAAATTGCAGCAACAGGCCTTACAAAGAAACAGGCTGGTGCAGCATTAGAGGCAGTATTGGATGCAATCTCTGATTCTCTTAAGAAGGGAGAGCCAGTACTCTTGACAGGCTTCGGTAAATTCGAAGTTAGAACAAGAGCAGCAAGAACAGGAATCAATCCTAAGACTCTTGCTAAGATCAAGCTCCCAGCAACAAAGGTTCCCGCATTCAAGGCAGGAAAAGCTTTGAGAGCTGTTGTTAAGTAAGACTGCCGGTATTTCTTTGTAGATAAAGAAATGAGGAAAAGGATCCGTACGGGTCCTTTTCTGTTTACTAAAACAAGAAAATACATTAAACTATACTAACTCATGTTAAACGACTTTTTAGTTCCAACAAGTAGAAACAAGAATAAGCCTTATTTGTTAAGGAAGATTGCAATTGTCACATATACAATTATGCTTCTTGTGGTTAACTACTTCGGAGGAATATTTGGAATTGATCAGGCTTATGCAAGCTCAATTACTCCAGCAAATATTATTTCGCTTACTAATCAAGAAAGGCGTTCTTCGGGACTTCCCGAGTTGACAAACAATGCAAAGCTTTCTACGGCAGCCTTAGCAAAGGCAAACGACATGTTTGCAAAGCAGTATTGGGATCATTTTGGGCCCAACGGTGAAACCCCGTGGCAATTTATAAGAGCTGCTGGTTATAACTATGTATATGCTGGAGAAAATTTAGGAAAAGGTTTTAGAACCTCTGAGGGGTTAGTTGAGGCGTGGATGGTTAGTCCTACGCATAGAGACAATATTTTAAGTCCTCACTACAAAGATATAGGGATTGCAGTGGTAGAGGGTACATTACTGGGGAAACAGACGATTTTGGTTGTACAGATGTTTGGTAATTTAACAGCATCTGTTCAAGGTGTAACTTCAACTCCCTCTTCAACGCCCAAAGTAGTAACTGGCAGTCAGAAGGTAATTACGCCTACCGAGCAAGGAGAAATCAGAAGTATTAGAATAACTTCTCCCGAAATTGGGGCTATGGTAACAGATCCAGCAGTTAAAATAAAAGGAGAAACTACAAATACGCAGGGGGAATATTCCGTGGCAATAGTAGAAAGTAGTCAATTAATTGGAACTGCAGATTCAGAAGGTAATACATGGGAATTTAGTAAAGAAAGCGATTGGAGCGAAGGTGAACATAAAATAACTGCGAATATTCAAGGAACTGATATAAAATCCTCTGAAACAACATTTACAATAGATTCAAAGCCACCAATTGTATCAAAAGAGAGCGTAAAGGTAATAAATTCCTCCGATAAGTTTGCTCTTTCTTTTGAAATAGTAGGTGAGTGGCATCAGGCCGATGTTGTAATCAGTTCGGAAATTTTGCCAGTTCCAAAATCTGAAGTTATTACCTCTGCTAATGTAGAGATTCCTAAAACAATGGATACAAGAAAGGTAGAGATAGTTGTCTCGGATTCTGTTGGAAACTCATCAACCTTGGATGTATCTGAATATTTCAAAGAGAAGGAACAGGAAAATATTAAAATTATTCCAACGATGGGACTAAGTGTGAAGGATGGAATAAATATTGGAATTGTATTATTTGTCTTTTTACTCCTTTGTGCCCAAGTTGTTTGGTATACAAAAAGGGGGAGAATCAAGGATTCAGTTGGAGAATTATTTACTGTTGGAGTTTGGTGGCTTGTTATTGCAGTTGCAATTTTCAATGGTTTCTCTGGTGTAGTAACATAAGATAGAATACTGCCTATGAAAAATGAAAAAATAGAAATAAAAAATGAATTGCTCTATCTTTTTCTACTTGTTTTAATTACTGAGATTTTTTTTGATTCTGTTTTTTCTGCTAAACTTTCAACCTCTATAATAATTGGTTTGGTAGGTTTTCTTCTTTTAGAAGTTTGGTTCGCTGTAACTTTTGACCAATATTCCAAAAAGAAAATTTCAAAATACAGCAATGTTCTTATGAAGATATCACTTAAAAAGAGGTTCTTCTCATATTTTATTCTTCCAGGAATCTTTTATCTTTCACTTCTTGTCTTTCTTTTTTACAACAGAAATATCCTTCTTGGGCATTTTGTTTTAGGTATGTGTATGATTCTTCTCTTGGTTCTTTTTCTAAATGTAAAAAGCTCCATGAGGAAATTTTACACAATACATATTGCTACGAAAGCGATATTTGATTTTATGTGTATTACAACTCTATACCTTTTGTTAAACGCTTTCCTTCGAATAGGTTTCTCGATGATAGAGTTTTTACTACTTAGTTTCACTTCCTCCTTTATCTTGTATCTTTTTGTTCTGAAATTACACGATAGGCTTGGAGGTTTAGAAATCCTCTTTGCCTTTGCAAGTTCTATTTTTGTATCAGCATCATTGGTGCCTTTTTGGAATAGAAGCGTATTTATGTTGCCAGCAGTAGGAGCTTTGTCTTTCTATTTAATTATTTCTTTGTGGAATATTAGGTTCTCAGGAAAAGTTAAATTATCTGATTACCTTGCACCTGTTCTTTATGTACTTTTCGCTTTGGCTCTTATTTTTACTATTTAAAGCAATGGATAAAAGAGATGTAGTATTAAAAATTGGGGGATCAGTTCTATATCAAGAGAATCAGGATATCAATTTTGGAATTATGGGTAAACTTAAAAGCTGGTATGTTGAGAATAGGGAGCAATTTGAGAAGGTTGTATTTATCACTGGAGGGGGGGCAATGTCTAGGCATCTCCAAGAAAGGATGCAAGGTAATATACAAAATCAATTAGCTTTACATAATATTGCAATGTCTGTAACTCAAACGAGTGCAGAGCTTCTAGCAGGCTATTTAGGAGACAGTAGCATATTGATACCCAAGACATTAGGGGATGCATATGAACACCTTGTTAAAGAGGGCCCAGGGACGATTGTAAGCGGTGGTTTGAAGTCGGGTTGGAGCACGGATATGGATTCAGTTGTTTTTGCAGATATTCTTCAAGAAAAAAGGGTGTACAAGATATCTAACATTGATTATATCTATGATGAAGACCCAGACAAAAATCCCAATGCTAAACCATTTAAAGATATGAGCTGGGATGATTATTTTGACCTATTCTCTATTACAGAAAATGATTTGCATGAAGCAAATGGCAGTATTCCAATTGATAGAGGCTGTGCGAACTTTTGTAAAAATAAGGGGATTTCCTTTTTTATCTGTGGAGGTGAAAATATCTCTAAAAAACAATCTATTGCAGAACTTTTCTCTGATGGTACATTAGTTCATCCTTAGCCTATTGAAACAATTTTGTAAGATATGCTCCCCTTTGGGGTCTCAATCTGAATCTTCTCTCCAATCTTCTTTCCCATTACAGATTTCCCAATGGGTGAGAGATAGGAAATTTTGCCTTCTAAAGGGTTCGTTTCTTCTTCACTTACCAGTTGATACTCAAGCTTCTTCTCGCCTTCCAAAACAACAGTATCTCCGACTCCTACCGTATCTTTTCCTCTATCTTTAACAACTTTTGCATTCTTTATCTTCAACCTTATTTCAAGAATCCTCTCCTCATTAATATGTTGTTCTTCAATTGCCATTGAATACGCATCGTTTTCTCTCAAATCTCCTTGATTTCTCATTTCATCAAGGGTATTTGCAATATGTTTTCTTACCTTGCCTTCTCTCTCTTTGAGTTCAGCCTCAAGTTTTTCTAAACCTTCTTTTGTTATCAAGAAATCTCCAGTACTATCCATTTCGTAAATGCTAACTTAAATGCGACTGATAATATACACTGAGGATTTTGTTGTCAAGACCATATGACAAAAAGAGTAGAAAAATAGTATAATTAACATCTTTGTTGTGTAGTATGATAGAATTACTTGGTTAAGTAATGCCGCTATCGTCTAACGGTTAGGACATAGGATTCTCAATCCTACAATCGGGGTTCGATTCCCCGTAGCGGTACCATTACAAGATTCCCCTCATTGGGAAATGTGGATTAAGCGTAATTTGGTAGATGAAATTTGTTGATAGAAAATATATAATACCCATATGATTAAGTTTGATATAGTAACAATATTCCCCAATATAGTTGAGGAATATATTAATACTGGGATTCTTAGAATTGCCAAGAAGAAGGGTCTTGTTGAAATCAATGTACATGATTTGAGGAAATGGACTGATGATAGGCATAAAACAGTGGATGACACACCGTATGGTGGTGGACCTGGAATGATAATGAAAGTAGAACCAATCTATAGGGCAATTAAAGAATTGAAAAAGAAAAATACTATCGTTACAATAACTACGCCAAAAGGTGAAAAATTAGTCCAAAAGAAAATATTAAGTTTCTCAAACACAAAGGATTTGCATATGATTATTCTTTGTGGAAGGTATGAGGGGTTTGATCAAAGAATTCATGATAACTTAGTCAATTACGAATTTTCTGTTGGAGAGTATGTTCTTTCAGGAGGTGAATTGCCAGCACTAATCCTTGTGGACAGTATTACTAGACTTCTTCCAGGAGTATTAGGAAATGAGCAATCACTGGAAACAGAGAGTTTTACAAATGATTTATATGACTTCCCGCAATATACCAAACCAGAAGAATTTAATGGCTGGAAGGTTCCGGAAGTACTTCTTTCAGGGAATCATAAAGAGATTGAAAAATTTCGAAAGAATAGTCAAAAAATGGTATAATCCTTAGTTATCAAATAAGTAATTTTCTCATAGTATTTTATTTGTTTTTGATGTTAATATGAAAAAGAACAATGATATTATTATTTCTCAAGATATGTATCTTGAGCTAAAGGAGAAGCTTTTAAAGCTTAAAAAGACAAAGAAAGAATTCGTTAAGAATCTTGAGCAGGCGAGATTAAGCGATGTTAGTGAAGATACGGATGCGATCAATGCAGTTACTTCAGAGATACAAAATATTGATGAAGAGATTAGTGAGACTAAAGAAATGATTTCAAATGCCAAAATAATAAAGAAAACTTCTTGTAAGAGTAAAATACAGATTGGCTCAGAAGTGAAGGCTAGAGCAAATGGGAGGGTAGTAACGTATACAATTGTATCAAATGTTGAGGCAGATCCCCTGAAGAATAAAATTTCTGATAATTCTCCAGTTGGGAGAGCTTTTATAAGAGCAAAAAAGGGAGATATCGTTGAAATAGAGGTTGGTGAGAAGAAGATTAAGTACGAAATACTGGATGTTTGTTAACTAATTACTTCATCTAAATCTTCTATCTTTACTCTTTGTTGTTTCATTGTGTCTCTGTCTCTGACAGTAACAGTATTGTTCTCTAGAGTTTCGTAATCAATGGTAATGCAGTATGGAGTTCCAATTTCGTCTTGGTATCTGTATCTTTTCCCAATATTTCCTCTTCCATCCCAAACTACTTTGTATGAGTCTGTGAGCATTCCAAATATATCTCTGGCTTTGTTCACTATTTCCTCCTTGTTTCCAACAAGTGGGAATATGGCTGCCTTGTAGGCTGCAATATCCTTATGAATTTTGAGTACTACTCGAGTATTTCCATTCCCCAAATCTTCTTCCTCATATGCATCCAAAAGAAGGTAGAGAAATGTTCTTGTTAGCCCTCCAGATGTTTCAACAATATTTGGTATAAAGCATTCATTCGTTATCGGGTCTCTGTATGTCAAATCAACGCCAGAGAACTTCATATGTTGTGATAAATCATAATCACCTCTCCAATGGATTCCTTCATTCTCTGCCCAGCCCCAAGGAGCAAGGTATTCAATATCGTATGCATCTTTAGCATAGAAGGCCAACTTCTCCTTTGGATGCTGATAGAATCTGAGATTCTCTTTTTTGTTGTAAAGAGATTTGTAAAATTTCATTCTTTCTTCTTTCCAATACTCAAACCATTTGGTCATTTCTTTTGGATTAACAAAGAACTGTAAGTCCCACTGTTCAAATTCTCTAGTTCTAAATGTGAATTTCCCAGGAGTAACCTCATTTCTAAAAGCTTTTCCTATCTGTGCAATACCAAAAGGTAATTGCTGTCTTGTACTGTCTAATACATTTTTGTAATCAAGATAGATATTTTGGCATGCTTCTCCTCTTAAATATGCTTTCATCTTTGATCCATCTATTACACCGATTTCAGTTTGAAAAAGGAGATTGTAAGATCTTGGCTCTGTAAAGTCAGTGCCACCGCAATTTGGACACTTTTTGTCAATATCTTCTGGCCTAAACCTTTGATGGCATTTTTTACACTCGGCAACTTCGTCTCCGAAATTTTGTACATGCCCAGATGCCTCCCAAACTTTGGGATGTGTAATTATTGAACCATCAATTCCCACAACATTTTCTCTTTTATCTACAATATCCTTCCACCAGTATCTTTTGAGATTGTTTAACATTTCAACACCAACAGGTCCGTAATCGTAGAAACCGCCTATTCCACCATAGATTTCTGAGTTTTGATATATTATTCCTCTTCTTTTAGAGAGAGCTACTACATTTTCTAGTAATTTCTGATTTTCCATATTTTGATTATATATGAATATTTGAAGTTTGGGTATTAGTAGGTTTTGAGAAGTTTATACAAGTCTGATTGGTTGTCGAACTTAAATCCATGTCTTTCCTCAGGAGGATTGAAAGATAGGTAGTGTAGTGTCTCGTGAATTCCGGTTCCAGCTATATCTAAATACTTTCTAATTCTCTCTTCTTCTAGCTCTTGAATCCGGTTTTTATCGTCTTCAATCTCTTTTCGATCAAGGAATAATCTGTCTAACATGAGATATTTTTTGAATAGAAGTACTTTTTTTTCGAGCGAATTTAATTCTTCTTGAAATGAAGGCGAAATGAATATTTGTAAGGGTTCACAAAAGAATCTTCCGGATACCGAACTACCTTCTTTTTCATTTTGTGGATAGGTGTATTTTTTATCTTTCATTTTTCTATTGAAATCACGGAGAAAATCAAAAATTGAAATACTGTATTTATCTCTTAGGAACTTGTTTGTTTGTCTGAAGTCACCGCTAAGCATTGCAACTTGCATATGTTGAATGAGTTCCAGGGTTGTATCGTTTCTTCCATAATCAGAAAGGAATGGACCAAATAAATATTTCATATAATAAGTGTCGATTTCTGTATTATCATTTACATTTGTCAGAATTGACATTGTTAAACTCTCAACTAACATTTCGTTTAGATGGTGTGCTCCAGAATAAAGATGCTTCCTACTTGTGTTGTAAAAAATATAGGAGTCTTCCAGTTCTATTTCCCTACAGGTCACAGGTATATCAGGATGTTCTCTCTTAAGCTTTTCTTTAAGGTAATTAGGGAAGTAATAGGGTAGTGCATCAACAACTCTTTCAACATATCCAGGTTGAAAAAACTCTGGGATTTCTTCTATCTCTTGATATTCATTTGATTCTAAACTGGTATCTTCCATTTATGATTCTTTTCTGAGGCAGGGGAACTATTCTGCCATTATATCAAGGTTCCCGCGAATTATCTATCTAAAAGATTGCCATATTTAATTAATTCTAATATATTTATATATATGCAAGAACAAAATCAAAAAAACGAATTTATTATTCCCTCTTGGTTGTTATTTGCTGTTTTAGGAATATGGATAATTGCCATCCCTGTGATAGTACTAACCTACGGCAAAACTAAGACTCCTGTCTCAACAGGCGAAATACTTGGAGTTCAAACAGAAGAAAAGGTGAAAATTGATACAGTTTCGGAAGGAGAGAAAAGTGAGGAGCAAGAAGTTAAGGGCGTCTCAAAATTGGCTATTGGTTCTCCTGTGTATACGATAAATATATGTAAAGACAAACTTTGTTACTATATCTACGACGAAGAGGTTCAGCCAATGATTAATAATAGTGCTTTAGACAAAGAAAGATTTGAAAAATATCTAGAAGAGAAGATTAAACCATTTTTCCAAGAAAAATATGGACAAACAGTTATTGTAAAAAGCAGTAAAGGTGAGTTTGTATCCAAATTAGCAGATGAAGAAATTAACTTCTCCAATATTTATGATAAAGTAAACAGCTCGTTTATAAGTAATTTTAACAACATTTGGATTGATTTAGATTATAAAATTACTGCTGGGACTGATGGTAAATATGCACAGAAGTATATTGAAGTAGATAATTCTCAGCAGAGATTGTATGTCTGGAAGGGTGGGAAAATTGAGAAGGAAATATTACTTTCTGGTCCTAAGTATGGTTGGCAAGTATATGGAGTGTTCCCAATCGTTGATAAAGGAATGGAACCAATTGCTCCTGGAGGAAAATATATGCCGTACTGGATGGCTTTTTACTACAGTAAGAAACAAAATTCTTGGTATGGGCTACACGGTTTGATTTGGATGAAAACTGAAGATGGAGGAAGATGGATAGAGCCAGAAACAAATATCGGACAAAGGAAAAGTACAGGATGCATTAGAATGGTAGTTGCAGATGCGAAGTACCTTTATGAGAATTTCGAAAAAGGAGATTTAGTTCTTATTCATGAATAAAGAGTTATTCAAACTGTTTGTGATATAATCATGTAACTTTAATATCATTATTATCCTTATGGAAGAGAAGGTAACTAGCGATCTTGTCGGTCAAAGAGATTTAAGAATTCAAAAATTACAACAGCTTGTTAAACTTGGAATTAATCCATATCCATCAAAGTCCTTCCGAAAAGACAGTATAGGAGATGTTCTAGAGGATTTTGAGAAATTTGATGGAGATGAAACAGTATTGGCGGGAAGATTAATTGCTTGGAGAGAGCATGGGAAGCTAATCTTTGCAAATATCCTTGAACAAACTGGAAGTATCCAATTGATGATTAGAAAAGATGATTTAGTTAAGGATTTGAAAAAGGGATATTTAGGTTGGGATAATCTTCAATTGTTAGACATTGGAGATTTTATAGAAGCATATGGAGTAGTTGGTAAAACGAAGACTGGGCAGGTTTCATTGATGGTAAAAAATGTTAGGTTGTTAACGAAATCTATCCGACCTATTCCAAGAGAGTTGGAAAATAAGGAACAGAGGTACAGAAGAAGGTATTTAGATTTGGTTATTCATCCCGAATCTGTAAGGATGTTTGAAAGAAAATCGAAATTTTGGCAAGTACAAAGGGAATTTCTTAAAAAGGAAGGCTTTATGGAAGTGGAAGTACCTATCATGGAAGCAGTAACTGGTGGGGCAGATGCAAAACCTTTTATCACACATCATAATGCCTTGGATCAAGATTTCTATCTTAGAATCTCTACTGAGCTATACCAGAAGAGATTAATTGGTGGAGGATTTGAGAAGATATATACCTTCGGACCACATTTCCGAAATGAGGGTATGGACGACGAGCATCTTCAAGAATTCTATGATATTGAGTGGTATTGGGCATATGCGGATTACAAAGACAATATGAAATTAGTTAAAAATTTGTTTTTAGAGATTGCAAGAAAAGTCTATGGAAAAACTGATTTTGAAACAAGAGGACATAAGTATGATTTGGCAGATGAATGGGAAGAGCTAGATTACTCTAATTTGATGAAGGAGCATTTTGATATTGATATCTTTAATGATAGTGATGAGAAGATATTAAAAGTAATTAAGGAAAAGAATATTGAAATGGGTGGTGAGGTGAATAGAAATAGGATGATAGATACTCTTTGGAAAAGTATAAGGGCGACAATATCAGGGCCGGCCTTTTTAGTTAATCAACCAAAATTCATTTCCCCCTTAGCAAAATCCCATGAAGATAATAAGGAATTGACACAGAGATTTCAGGTAATTATTGCAGGAAGTGAATTGGGTAATGGATACTCTGAGATTAATGACCCACAGGATCAATTGGAAAGATTTTTAGACCAGCAGAAACTTAGAGAGGGAGGAGATGATGAGGCACATATGTTAGATATTGATTTTGTAGAAATGTTGGAATACGGAATGCCTCCTGTAAGTGGATATGGTCATAGTGAGAGAGTGTTCTGGTTTATGGAAAATGTTACAGCTAGAGAGGGGACTTTCTTCCCACAGATGAGACATGAGACAGAGAATTCCACAAAGGAAATTTACAAAGGTAAGGTGAAATTTGGAAACAGTAAAAAGAAATAGACATCTTTAATTTTTGTTTTGTTGAAAAGGTTTTCCCACATATTAATGTTTGACTACCACTTCGTTCTCAGGTAAAATCAGAGTAGGGGTACTCAGGATATCCTTTTAAGTTTTTAGAAAACTTTGCAAATGAAAAAGAAATCTTTAAAGAGATTATCTGCCTTTTTCAATATTTCCTTAGTAATTCTTCTTCTCCTTCCTAATTTCATAGTATCAGCAAGTGTATTTGCCATAGACACGGCTCCCTCGATTAATGGAATAGTTGGCTCCACAACAGCAGACTCGACTGCCTCGTATGCAAGTTCTTATCTGCGATATGTTGGTAATCCTGCCCCTTCTGGATTTTCTCATGCATACCAATGGGAAGATCCATATTATGTCTGTGATCCAAATAGCAACCCAGTTGTTTTTACTGGAACAATTAATGTATCGTCAATGAATTTAGGGGGTGTAGCTTTTCTTGGTTTAATAGATAAAGGACTTTTAGAAAGTGGTAAAGCTGGTTATCAAAGTGGAGCCTATGCTTACATTTATAAAAATTCTTCTTCCACATTAATAATTGGTCCTACTGACGGGAATATTGGAAATGGTGAAATAGTTCAAGTATTTAAGAGTTATCCTATTCCAGTAGATGGAATAATTAATTTGCAAATTACTATATATGATGGAAAGGTTGATTTACAAGTAAATGATGATACTGTTTTGTCAGATGATTATGGATTTGTAAAAACACTTAATAATTCAAATGTTTACTCTTGGAATGAATTTGGATTTAAAGCAGTACCAGGTTGGGATAATTATGAAACTGGTAGTGTACCTTACAGCTTTTTATTAACGGGTTGTCAAGAAATTTTACCCCCGGATACCACAGCACCCGTTGTAAAATTAATCTCACCAAGTGATAATTATTTCACTAAACTTAAAAGTGTATTGCAGACTTGGGAGTCTGATGATACAGATATAGATTATTATGAATATGAAAGCTGTAGTAATGATCCTGATGCAGATGGTTTTTGCACTAGAATATACAGTGTAACAACTGATAATACCACTAGAACTGTAAATAATAACAATATTGCTTTTTGGTGGAGAGTAAGGGCAGTAGATTTAACAGAAAATGTTGGAAGTTGGACAGAAGCTCGAAAGATTACAATAGATACCGTATCTCCTACCAAACCTGTATTTACAGCACCAGAGAATAATCTAATGAGTACCGTTAATTCAATTACATTGAATTGGACAGGTGGAGATGACAGTGGTTCAGGTATTAAAAATCATATATTTGGATATACATTTACATCTGCACAAACCGGTAATGTTTCATTTTGGAATACAGGATTACTTCCAGGTAATCCTCATACAAGAACAGGTAGTTATGGTCATGGAGAAGGAAAGTATGAATTCTATGTTAAAACAATAGATTATGCAGGTAATGAAAGTCCACTAAGTGACATATTAACTGTTTACTATGATGGAACTGCACCAGTAATGCCATTGGGTTTGTACTGGAAGGATTTAGATAACAACCAGCAAATAATGTGTGGAGGATATAGTAACACTCATCACGTTAGTGAATATTGGGATGCAGTAATGGGTGATGTTTCTTTCAGTCATTATGAATACTCCTCATTTAATGCACCTAATGGTTCTGCTGGGCTTGTAGAAAGAAGATTTGATACCAACTTTTTTGATAGCTCATGGTGGAATATCCCTATGGAAGGTACATATGGATTTAGAGTAAGAAGTGTAGACACCTTTGGTAATAAATCTAATTGGGCATTAACCGATCCTATTGGTTTTGAAGGTAGTTGTAAGATTACTATTGATTGGACAGCACCAGTTGTAGAGATTACAAACCCAAGTAACAATACGTATGTAAAGGGTACGGTATCCTTTAAAGGAAGTGTGGCAGATAAGAATCTTTTACGATATTACTATTACATTGGAGGTGTTGTTGGTAATACAGTTGTTACAGATTTAGCTTTTACAGATAAAGAAGTATACTCTTGGAATACTACTAGTAACCCAGATGGATTGTACATAATGCGATTAGAAGCTAGAGACAAGGCAAACAACAAAACAGCTGCATCAGTTCATGAAATAAAAGTTACAGTTGATAATACTTTGCCAACTGGAGAAATAACGGGTATTAGATATCCGACAGCAGATTCAACGAACTTCATTACAAACGACAACACTCCTCTCATATACGGAACATATGGTGATAACTTTGAAGTTGATAAAGTAGAAGTAAAAATAGGAGATATCTTAGGAACAGTAGCATTGAATGGTAATTGGACAGCCCAATTCCCAATATTACCAGAAGGAATTCAAACCATTTCATTAAAAATTACAGATAAAGCAGGAAATATAACTGAAGTTACAAAAGATATAACAATAGATTCAGTCGCTCCTTCTGCAGTTTACACTCACTACATAAAGGGTGAACTCTTTGATGGAGATATTGCTGAAGTTAAAAGTCTCAGTGATTTGTCTTTCACCGGAGAATATAAAGACCCAAATCCATCTAGTGAATTGAAATATGACTCCTTTGTAATATTCCAAGCACAAGATGACGGCTCCTTTAGATTTGCTGCAAATGGAAAACAATCTTACTGCTCATGGAGAACATCTCCAAATCTTGTTGATTTAAGTGGTTCTACATATAACCTTACAGACCAAATTCCATTTACAAATTGTATTGCAAGCTTACCAGATGGAGAATACTACATGTCACACCAGGTATTTGATAATGCAGTAAGAAATGATATCCCAACAATTTCTCAATTTAGAGATGTCTTAGGTCTTCACTTTAAAATTAACAACACACCAGTAGTAACAATAACAATTCCATTTACAGAAGTAGTGCAGGGAACTGCATCCTTTACAGTTCAGGCGGATGCCATTGATGGAAACGCTCCACTTGAATATGAATGGACAGCTAGTAACGGTTTTACAAGTACAGAAAAATCCTTTACCTTTATGCCCGTTTTAGTAGGAGTATACACATATACAGTTAAAGTAACCGATGCAGATGGCGATATGGATCAAAAGAGTGTAACAATTACAGTTAAAGCTCCTACAATAGAACAACCGCAAGATATTCAAGCAGTCCTAGGAACAACGAACACAACCATGACACCTGTAGTTACCAGGAGACCTCTATCTGCAGCAAGTGTGTTTGAGACTACCCCGGAGGTTGTAGAAGAAGAAATATCGGTACTTCCAGAAATTCTAGGTGAAGAAGATATATCCTGTGTAGCAAAGGCAGTTTCGGGTCATGTATATTTGGACAAAAATGAAAACAATGCATGGGATAAAGATGATAAGGCATTCTCAAACATCAAGATAAATATTACTACAAAAGATGAGAACGATGAAAAGATTGTTGAAGAATTTACAACCAATGAAGAAGGAGAGTGGAAAACAACCCTATGTGCTGGAAAATACTTAGTCAGTATTGACACAACGAGTATTCCGGAGAATTACAAACTAAATGGAGATTCTACAATACAGATAGATGTTTTAGAAGGTGATACAAAGGGAGTAGAGCAATCATTTCTGCTCACTGAATCGAAAACATTCTTACAAAAGTATTGGTGGATCATTCTTCTCGCAATCCTATTAGTAACAGGTATTGTAATAGCTAGTTCAAAGAAAGAAGAGCAACAATATTCTTAATAAGAAAAAATATTAATTATAGATAGAGAATCTAATACTTTTGATGTTATACTCATAGTATGGACTCAGTAAAGGATATTCTCTCTCAATTAAAAATAAATACTCCTACAAAAAAGAAACGAAAAGATTCTCAACAAGAACTTTTTGATGTTAACCAATTACAAACAAATCCCCAAAAAATGTTCGGTGACAAAGGCAAATATGTTTCAACAGAATATCAAAGGTTTGGATTAAGAATAGCTGGGAAATTAGACGATAAGAAAAGGATAACAATGTATATTAAATGGGCAAAAACTAAACCAAGAGCAATACTTGAGACTGCTTTGAGATTTGTTTCTGATTACCCTAATGCTCAGAATAAGTTCAAATTATTTATGTGGAAAGTAAAACAGCTAGAAAATGAAAGACAGGAAACAAAACAAAAAGATACTAAGTAGAGAAATACAGATGTATTTTAAAAGAGAATCTCAATACAAAGGGCAGATGCTGGCATGGATAATTGCTGACGCAATTAAGATAGTAGGTCTTTGTTTTATTTGGCTTGCAGCATCAAATACAAAGGGAATAGGTAATCAAGAATATATTGTTTCCTACTACATTTTAATTATGTTTGTTAGTAAATTTACTTCTGACTTTACTCTTGAACACGGAATTAGAAATATACTTGATGGGAGATTTTCGAATTTTTTGGTTAAACCATATAGCTATCTTCTTGAGTATCTAGGGACTAATATAGGGGGCAATATTTTGAGAATAGTACTTTTTCTTCCCTCTTTTATTGGGGCAATATATTTTGCGAGAATAAATAATCTTTGGATAGTAGATTTCAACCCCTATCTGATCTTCCTCTCACTGATAGCTATTATTCTTGGATTTGGAATTTCTTTTTTGTTAGGAAACATAGTTTGTTTGTTTTCTTTTAAAATCAAAGAAATGGATGGGATAAGAATTCTTTATTACAATATTGCATCACTTTTGTCAGGAGAATTTGTACCCTCAATTTTTCTTCCAGAAATAGGAAAATTCCTCTTTGAAGTATTACCATTCAGGTATACTTTGTCATTTCCAGTAGAATTAATTATTGGGAGAATAAATGATTATGAAAAAGAGCAGGGATTTATTTTGGGTTTTATATGGTTATTAATCCTATTTGTGTTGTATAAGATTATTTACAAGAAAGCCATTAAAAAGTATGAAGCCGAAGGAATCTAGGAGAAATATAATATACTATTTTAAAGTTTGGAGACAGGTTGTAAGAGGTGGCCTTAAACGAAGTTATCTATACAAAACCGATGTTCTCGTTAGGGTCTTAAGAACAATATTAGTGTTAGGAATACAAATATTTTTTCTAAGTATACTATTTGGTGATAAGGAGCTTTATGTGGGGTGGAGTAAATCGGAAGCATATTTAGTTGTTGGTATATGGAATCTTCTTAATTATTTGGGTTGGTCCCTATTCTCAACTAATTTGTTATATTTAGAGTCAAAAGTTTTAGATGGGAAATTTGATTATATTTTACTTAAACCTCTATCCTCATCATGGTATGCATCTTTCTCCGATTTCTTTATTAATAATTTTATTACTGCTTTATCAGGGTTAACACTAATCTTTTACTACATTATTGCTGAATTTGGGAATATTTCTTTAATTAATATTCTGGTTGGATTAGTTGCTATTTTCATCTCATTATTAATTTGGTACTCAATCTATCTGTTCTTCGCAAGTTTTACTATCTCTAATCCTAGAAATGGAGTTCTCTCAATTGCTAAAGAATTATTAGGTCTGACTAAATATCCCATTGATGTTTTTGGAGACAACTTAAAAGCAATTTTTTACACAGCTCTACCTATAGCTTTCCTTACCACCGTACCTGCGAATATTATCAAAGGTGAAATAGGTTATGGATATCTTGTCATTAGTTTGGGGATAGGTCTGTTCATTTTACTGCTTGCAAAACTTGTTTGGAGATGGAATGTAAAGAAATATTCAAGTGCAAGTAGTTAACTAATTATTTATATCCTTCAGCTTGTAATTTGTATGACTTTCGATAAATTCCATTTCTTTTAGTGAGTAATTGCTCATGAGTTCCTTCCTCAACAATTTTTCCTTTATCTAGTACAATTATTCTATCTGCATTTCTTACAGTGCTAAACCTGTGGGATATTATTACAACAGTTTTATTTTCAAAGAAATTATAAATAGTATTGAATATTTTGTATTCGGATATAGCATCAATGGCTGCTGTGGGCTCATCAAAGATAGCAAGTGGAGCATTTCTGTAGAAGAATCTAGCTATTGCAATTTTTTGAGCTTGTCCAGAACTAGGTCTTATACCTCCTTCTATCTTTTCAGACATAATTTGGTCGTACTTGTCTTTATATTCCATTATGAAATTGTGAGCATCGGCTTTCTTTGCTGCTTCAATAATTCCCTTCCCATCAATCGGAGCCATAGGTTTCCCAAGGTGAATATTCTCCTTTACTGAAAGGTGGGAGTAAAAATTATAATCTTGAAAAAGAATCCCTAAGTTTTTATACCAATCATCTATGGCCAATTCATTTATATCAATTCCATTTATCAATATCTGACCTTTGGTTGCCGGATAAATTCTTGCAAGGAGTTTTACAATTGTTGTTTTTCCTGCTCCATTATGACCAACTAGTGCAACTTCTTCTCCACTCTCTATTTTAAAACTTAAATCCTTAAACACATATTTGTTCGCCTTTGGATATTTAAACCAAACATTTTTAAATTCAATAGTTGGTGGAGTCTCAAGATATGGTAATTTGATGCTTCCATCTTTAATCGCAGGCTTCATCTCAAAAAGAGTAATTAGATCCTTCATCTTTACGGAGAATTCATTCATTAGGGTAATTGAGGACAACATGCTGTTTAAGGAGCTGGCAAATGTCCCTAAAGATTCTATTTGAAATGTTGCAGTTCCTAATGTAAAGAGGCCATTGATATATCTGAAGAAAATTATTGCAAAAGAAACTACCCCGACAAAAGATTCTAGAGAGAAGAGAAAGAAACTGGTTATCTCTTTATTTCTTATTATTTTAAGAGCACCATTGTTAAAGAAAGTAAAGAAGGTAAGAAATTTCTCTTGAAAGTATTTATATCCTCCAACAATACTTATCTCTTGTAGGTCCTTTGAACTTTGTACAACATTAATACTAGACCAAGCGATTCTTCTTTTCTCAGAATTATCTACATACCAATGAAATTCTTTCTTCATGAAATGTTGATCTGGGAAGAATTTAACAATTGTAGTAATGATTAATACTGGGACCATCACTGGAAAGAAAGAAATAATAATGGCACCAGAGACAAAGACTCTTACTACATTAGAAATGAAGTATATGGTATCTTGTAATGTATCAAAGGTACTTTGTAACCAATCTGATGATCTAGAGACGCGATTTTGCACATCAGGATCTTCAAGATTTTGAATACCCAAGAAATTTAAATGCTGAGCAAACATTATTTCTAAACGGATTTTACTTGTTTGTCTTAGAGCTCTGTATGCATACTGGCTTAGATTGTTTACAAGGCCTAAAATGAAAATATAGTAAATAAGTAGGCCTACTAAGTAAGGTATTATAGATTCAAAGCTTTTTGCTTCACTTTGTGCGACTTTAATTAGTTCGTCAATCAATTTCGCATAGAAGAAACTATAAATAATACTCCTTAAATCCGTAAGAATCCTTGAAATTATTAAAAGGATTGTATTAAAAGGAGATATTCTGTAATAAATTTTAAAAATCCATACTATGGTTTTAAGAAACTCCTTAATTGATAGGCTCTCTTTCTCTTTTTCTTGTTTTTCCATGTATTCTAGATGTGTTTTTGAACAGTAGTTAGTATTCTTTCTAAAAGAGCATCGAGAGAGTCTTCTTTTATTAACACTCCCGAAGCATAGGTATGGCCACCTCCTCCTAATTCTTCTGCAATTATCCTAACATCCTGGTATCCCTTTGTACTTCTGAATGACACAAACCAGCTATTCTTAGTATTCATATCTGGCTTGATAATAAAACCCCAATGTACTCCCTGAATAAATCTGAGGTACCTATCTCTTAAAAATGCCTGAGCTTCACTCGCACCCTGTTTTAATTCTAAATCTTCTTCTAAATCCTTTCGGTCAACAAACATATAAGCCATATCTTTCTCTATCTTCAATGATTCAAGGTATTTAATAATCGCATGTGTCGCTTCTCTTGGGAATTTGGAATTTCTGTATGCAAAGTCTTCAAGATCAACATCAACAATGCTTTTAGCATCTGCAAATACTCTGTGTGTATTTGGGGTCGTGATATCGTAAAGAAATCTTCCTGTATCAGCTACAATCCCATATTGCACTAAAGTAGATGAATCTTCATTTAGTTTAAATTTGTTTTTGTAAAGAATCCTAAACAGCATATATACCTGTTCAGTAGCCGAGCTCATATTCTCATTTATCAATACTGTGTTTTTTTTCTTTTCAAAAAAAGTATCATGATGATCAATAATTATTTGAGGAATTGAATCCTCTACGTTATCAGTATCCTCTATACAAAGACTTAGGTCTCCAGCATCTGTAAGAATAATTAAGTCAAAACCATCACTTCTCAATTCCTTCACCATCTCAATTTCTTTCATACCTGGAAGTTTTAGAGAGGGATTTTGTTTTGCTCTAAAAGCAACTTTCTTTTTTGGATAAAGCTCAAGAAGAATTTGCTTCAGAAGTAGGGAGCTACAAAAAGCATCAACATCTGGTCCTTTATGTGTAAGGATGAGAATTTCTTCCGACTGCTTAATAAACTTCTTAAATTGGTTGTAATTCTTTTTCATATTCTTGATAATACCAAATGGGCAGAATATAATACAGGGAACCTTTAAATTAAAGATTAATCAAATGATAGATATTAAAAGAATTGTTGAAAGAAGGGAAGAGGTAGAAAATGGCTTGTTAAAGAGATTAAATAAAGGAGATTTCAACTTGGATAAAATTGTTTCTTTGTATGAATTAAGAAAGAAATATCAATTGGAATTTGATACTGGCAGAGCACAGCAAAATAGTTTTAACCAAAAAATGGCTTCTGTTGAGAAGAAAAGCGATGAGTTTAAAAAACTTCTTTTAGAACTTAAAAAGAAATCTGATGAAGTGAAAAAAAGTGAAGAAAATCTGCGAGCTGTGGAGGATGAAATGAAATCACTAATAGAAGTATTACCAAACATCCCAGATTCTGACGTGGTTTCTGGAGGGAAAGAAAACAATGAAGTTATAAGAGAAGTTGGGAGTAAACCTTTGTTTGATTTCTCAATTAAAGACCATGTTGAATTGGGAACAGATTTAGACATTTTTGATTTTGATAGAGCATCAAAGATTGCTGGGAATAATTTCTGCATGTACAAAGATTTGGGAGCTCAATTGGAATGGGCTTTGATAAACTACTTTATTTCTGAACATATCAAAGCAGGGTACAAAATGATAATCCCTCCGAATTTGGTTGTAAGAGAATCTGCTTACACAGCGGGACAGTTACCCAAGTTTGAAGAGGATGTATATTGGGTTCAGGATGGTCTTTGTTTAATTCCAACAGCAGAGACAGTTTTGACAAATATATACCGAAACGAGATTTTATATGAGAAGGAACTTCCAAGGAAATTCTTTGCATATACTCCTTGCTATAGGAGAGAAGCAGGAAGTTACAGAGCCAACGAGAAAGGTTTAATAAGGATGCATCAGTTTAATAAAGTTGAGATGTTTCAATATACTACAAAGGAAGGAGCAGATGAGGCCTTCGAAGAATTGGTTAAAAGAGCAGAGGGGTTGGTTGAGGGTCTGGGTATGCACTACAGAGTTGTAAAATTAGCAGCGGGTGATTGTTCAGCTGGGATGGCAAGGACATATGATATTGAGGTATATATACCATCCATGGATAAGTACTATGAAGTGAGTTCAGTTTCTAATGCTAGAGAATATCAAGCGAGGAGAGGGAATATGAGATATAAGAGAGCAGACGGGAAGCTGGAGTATTTAAATACACTGAATGGTTCTGGACTTGCCACAAGTAGATTAATGGTTGCCCTAATTGAAACTTTCCAAAACAAAGATGGGAGTATAAACATCCCAGAAATTCTAAGACCTTACATGGGGGGTATAGATAAAATATCTAAATAGTAAAATGAGTATTTTTCTTGGATTTTTCCCTGATAATAAATCAAATAATGAGATTGCTTCAGTTGCTGAGAATGTAAAAGAAATTTTTGATGATTTGGGTATTAAGGTTAGATGGAGTAATCCTTGCACATACCATAGTACTTTGCTTTTCCTTGGCAAGTCTGCCTTCCCTTTAAAAGTGTTCATAATAAAAAATAAATTGAAGAAATTTCAGTTTAAAAAATTTAAAGTTAAATTTAATTCTGTTAAATTAGGAATAAGTAGACAGTATAGAGAATTGGTATATTTGGATTTTCTAGAAGGTGGAGAAGAGATGAGAGGGCTTTATTTAGAATTAAAGAAAATAATTGGAGATAAGGGAGATATCAATTTCATCCCACATTTGACACTTGGGAGAGTGAATAAGGATTTGTCAGCTCAAGAAAGTGCAAATATTATTAAAGACTTAACCAATGTCTCCAAAAAGATGAATGTAAATAAAATTGCATTTGAAGTATCAGAAATAAAACTGGTTAAATCTGATGATGGAAACTATTCATTTCTTTTAGATATTAATAGCGATTAGGATAGAGTTCTCTTATTCTTTTCTCAATTTCTTTTAAGCTTTTAACATATATAACTCCTTTATTTCTTCTAAACCAAGTCCTCTGTCTTTTAGTATACTGTTTTGTATGAGAAATAATATTCTCTTTGACCTCATCTAATGAAATATTTTTTTGGAAGTAATCTTCAAATTCTTTATATCCTATCGTTGTTTTAAAAAAAGTACTCTTGGGAAATTTGTTTCGAATTTTAATATTTTCTTCTAATAGACCATTCTTGAACATTTGATTTACTCTTTGTTCTATTCTTTTTTCTAAAATGTCCTTCTCAATATCAAGAAAAAAGTAGATATGCTCAAAAGGTGTTCCTTTCTCTATACTTGGGAGACCTTTCTGGATAACTCTAATTAATCTATTCTTATTTTGGCGATCACTCTCGTTTAGTTTATTTAAGATCTCCGATGGTATTAATCTCTGAAGTCCCTTAGCTGTAAAATCTGACAAGTTATCAGTTACTTCTGTCTGGGGTTGAGATCTTGTTTTTAATTTGTAATTGAATATTACTGAATCAATATATAGGCCTGTTCCTCCTGTGAGAATAGGGATCATTTGTGGAGTAAGTTGATTAAGTATCTTAAATGTATCTGTTTGATATTGGTACAAATTGTACTTCTTGCTAATTGATGTCTGTGAATATAGATAGTGTTTTATCCCTTCTTGTTCCCAATCATTGTTCTCATTAAGTACTAGGTTCGGTTTTGCTGTGCCAATAGAGACCTCTTTATATATCTGTCTTGAATCGGCATTTAATATTACCCCGTTTATTCTCTTTGCTAATTTAAGAGCGACATCTGACTTCCCTGAGGCTGTACATCCTGAAATTACAATTATTGGGGAGCTACTCATCTTTAAAGAAAATTCTCACGAGGAAAAAGTTAATCCAAGTTGTTAAAACTAAAAGAATTGCTGTTAAAAGCAAAAAGGAGAATGCAAGGCCATCAATAAATATTAGGAAAGAAGTGAACAGCAAAATAGTAAATATTGAAATTTGAATTGAATCTTTTCCAAATTCTTTTCGTAAATCTTTGTAGTTTGGATATTTTTGCATCTTCTTTGAATTGTAATATCCAATTGACATTCCGATGTAAATAATATTAATTGCTAAAATTATTATTGGCGTTAAAAAGAATAGATAATTGATTGAAATATCAAATATCATATTGGCCAATTGAAATCCCAAGAAGGTTGTAAGGATACAAAGCCCCATAGATGTTAATGCAAAAAGAAGGAATTTTTTATTTTTTGAAAATAACCAAACACCTAAAGAGAGAAGTGCAATAATAAATATCATTAGCAACGATAGTGTAATCTGCTGGTATATACTCCAATTGTTTAACATGTGTTTTATCATTTCCATATTTATATTTTCTTTACATTATCTATATACCATCTAGTTAGAATTGAACTTACTTTAGCTAAAGCAATCAGCGCAATCATCCCCTGGGCAAATGTCATCATTATTCCTGTTCCTAGCAAAGATATTAAGATGAAGGCAAGTATTAGTATTAATGATACAAATAAATCAGAATCCTGATTGTCTGATACCGCTTTTATGAAGATCATCATTAATATGAATTGAATTGCAAGCAAGAATGTATCAACTGCGATATGTGTTAATTTCAGATAGGCTAAGTAAATACTCAGAGTTATAACAGTTGTGAAAAGAGAGAGTAGCAAATTTTCTTTTGAAGAGTATTTAAATATGAGCATGTAAAGGTAAGATGTTAGAAGTGAAATAGCTAGGCCGATGCTAAGCTTTACATAGTCAAGAGAGATTATTTCTGTTTCTCTATTTATTTCCTCCTTAAGAGTGTAAGGAACTTTTATATGGCCAGAGTTGTAAAGCAAACTAGTGACTCTCGCTTCTTCTTCTGTCTCTACATAAACAGCAATTGTTATGGTTTCTTGATTTATACTGTCCTCGTCAATGTCTTGTACTTGGAATGGATAAACGAATGAATCAATATCAAGACCAAGCAACTCTCCCTTGTGATTTTTTAGGAAACTCGTAAGAGCACTCTGTTTGTTTGTCCAGGGTTTGAAGATTGCAAAAAATTGTCTTCCTCCGTCACTTGTTCTTAACTTGCTTTTTGGAATATATACTGTCCTAAAATCATTATAGTCCCATTCTGTGTCTTCATAGTTATCTCTCATTGTAATTGCATACGGATTCTCTGTGTCGTCAAAATTTACATCCTTTTTTCTTGTCACAATCTCAAAAGAGTGTTGATTTGATACTAGTTTGTATACTAGCTCTTTATCTTTTGTTGTATTAACAACTATTCTAAACTCACTATCAGTGTCTGAAACAACATCTGAGAAAATTGAAACTTTCTCAACACCGTAATTCCTCAATCTTTTATAAATAATCTGTTTGATTTTTCTGAGTTCTTTCTTGTCGGTGGTATTTACCGAAACTACATACTCTTTGGACCAGTAATCTTTGTTTTTGGTGGAAAGGTTAAAAGAAACCTTGTCAGAGATTCTCTCGGTAAGGGGTAAGGATATTAGTACAGTAGAGATAAATATTGCTCCAACTAGAACCAAGAGTATTGATTTTAGGATTTTATTGATATTCTGTTTTGGTTTTTTACTAAACTTGAATCTAATTTTCATGGTTAAAGGAGGTCTGATAGTTGGCCGAACAGAATGATTTTATCGTTTTCTAAAATATTCATCAAGAAGGGCTCTTTCTTTTTTCGGGCAAATTCAAAATCTTCTTTTGTAATTGCACTGAATCTTATCTCCTTCCCAAGTTCTTTTTCAAGCTGGGATATTATTGTAGAGAGGTCCTTTATTCTCATTGTTCCAATGAAGAGAAAGTCTACATCTGTGGGATTTTGATATTTCTTTTTTATAAAGCTATCAGTGAGAATTATTAAATCTATTCCCTCTATCTTTTTTGTAACATCTAGAATTGCTTGACCCGTAGGAGATTCTTTGAAGAAAATTGATCGGAGTTCCCATATATATGGAGATTCTTTGTTGATTCTGTATACGCTTTTGTTGCCCTCTTTACGGCATTTGAGAAGGCCAGCACTTTCAAGGTTCATTAATTCTCTTCTTACAGCATTAATTTCCTCGTCAAGAATTCTTACAAGTTCTCGTACATGATGGGATGAATCTAGATTTGAAAGAAAAACATCTAATATGCTTATCCTAACCTTTGATATAAAGATTTTTTTTAGCATGCTGCCCAACCTGCATAATATTATTGTTCAATTATATCAAATTTCCCGCTAGAATTCGCTATGGCAGCAATCCAAATTCTTCCTCTATTAAATTTGATTAATTTCCCACTACTATCAAAGTACTTTGTTCTGTCTAATCTTGAGCTCTTTTTCCATGTACCATTAATAATTTTTCCATCTTGTAATATGATGGCGGGACCCTCACCAATCGTTTGGACAACGATATGTGCTGTTCCATCTGTTGATGCTGACATATTAACTTTCTGAATCACAACATTTTTTGCACTTACTTGAGTACCAGTCTCTTGGTCAACATCTAGTATCCCCCCTATCTTCCTGAAGTATGAATTCGTATCTTTGTCATATGTCCATATTGCATCATATGCGCCACTGTTATTTAGCCTCATATGAAAAACGGTTTTAACAACTGTTTTGCTCCCTCTATCAGCAACAAGGGCATCGTTCTTGAAATCATATGATTGAATTGAGGTAGGAAATGAGTCCCAATTTCTTTTTTGTGCATACTCCCAGGCCTTGGTGATGGAGTTGTATTCATTATGTGGCGCAAATCTTACTCCATCGTTCCATCTCCAGGAATTTATTGTACCAATATCTTTTATCCCATAAGCATAGACATTACCACAGGCATTGGCTCTGGGATCGGTACTTTCTGCACATCCATCCCTAATTAGGAGTGGGTCATATTCACTTAGCCATTCAAGATAGTATTGTCTAAGACTTCTTACTGGACCAACTTTCGCGGGAGCATTACTCCAAAAAATAGCTAGATATCTGGTAATACCTCCTTCTGCATTTGTCTCATATACTATGTCTGCACTGTTTAAACCTGATTGGGGTCTTGCTTCGGAATGATTATTTATCATAACAGCGACAGGCCTTCTCTTTTTTAATTGGTCCATTTCTTTCTTAGAAAAAAGCAAACCATTTAATGGACTTACTTCAGTCTTTGGCTCTTTTGGTTCTGCAAGTAGTGGAAGATTGAATTCAAACAATGAAGGGGAACTTTTTGGTGATACAAAGTTCTCTTTGAAAAGTACAACTTCTGATGGGTGTGTGGGTCTTAATTTGTAGATTGCAAAGTAATAGAAAGAAGCTATTCCAGCAACAGTTAATATCGCTACAATTGGAAATATAAAACTTTTAAATTGAATTTTTTTCTTTGTATTTGTATTGGGAGACTCCAACTGAGCTTCTTCTTTTGGAGGTTTTTCTACAAAATCCTCTGCTTTGATGTTATTTGTATTTTGAGAGATTTCTACTATCTTTGCCATTGGTATATGGTATCACAAAATCTGTCTATTTCAATATGATTAATACTATGTTAGCATTTACTATTAATATGTTACATGTAAAGAAATGAAAAAATCCTTTGTATATTTCTTAATTCTTTTGGTCGTTATCGGTGGTTTGGTTGCCTACATAATGACTAGAGACAAAGATGAGAAAGCTCCTGAAAATGGGAATGTTGTAGAGATAGTGGATGAGGAGGGAGAAGAAAAAGAAGAGGAAAAGGTTGAAGAAGAGAAGGAAGTTGTGGAAAATACTGTTGGCTTTGAAGAGTACTCTGCAAATAGGCAGGAAGCTGGGGAAGTAGAAGAGGGCAAGATGTTTACATTAGAAGAGATAACAGATACTTCCGAAGATGGGTATCATGAGTTTTCCTTTTTCTTAACGGGTTTCGTTCTACCTCATGCAGTTGCTTACTACAATCCCGGGAGTGGAGTAATAAAGGTTGAGATATCAAATATTGAGAAAGATCTGTCTGGGATTCCATTTCAAGGAGAGAGAACTATAAACAAGAATGGAATAACCAGGCTTTATCACAATGTTTCTGGAACACAAGAGAAGAGTTTCTATGATATTGGCCTTTCTCAAAGTACGATTTTTAAATTGGATGTATCTGCAGGGCAGGGTGATAATGAATGGGGAGTTTTCCTTCGGGTGAAGTATCCGGGAGAAAAAGAGATCTCTGGAAATTTCGGAAGTACAGAATTTTCATCTAGTGATCAAGAAATTGTTGGAGTAGGAGTTGAAAAGAATGCCTCAGCGCTTTCTTACCAATATAGCGCTTCGGGCGGTGTATTTAAATTTGTTTGGGGAGTATCGGCTGATGGGGATCATCCTATTCCTTCTGTAAAAGCAAGCTACAATGAATCAAATGAGTTAGTTGTCACATTCCAAAGTCTGAAACTAGATAGGGTAGGAGGGACTCCTAAAACATTGAGTTTACCTTTGGGTATAACGTTAACCACTTCTAGAAGTGGAGAAAGTACGACTTATGTATTTTCTGGAATGAATGAGAAGGTAGAATACAAACTAAGTGCAAGCTTAAGCCCAAATCAAGTTGTTCTTGAGATTAAATAAATGAAAGTCATTTTGTTTGATTTTGTGAATGTTCTTTACGATCCAATTCGAAAAGAACTCAATGAGGATGTACTTGCTTATGTGAGAGAGTTAAAAGAAAGAGGTCTCCCATTATTCCTTTTTACGAATGTACCTTCTGAGAAGTTGATATTATATGATAAGAAGTTAGACTTCCTAAGGTATTTCACAAAAGCTACAAATGGGGACTTGTATGTAAAGCCAGATGTAAGGGCATATGAATGTCTAGAGGCATTTACTGGGGAAAAATTTGAGGAAATGATCTACATAGATGATAGCTTTGAGAATGTAGAAATAGGAAAAATGTTAGGAATAAAGGGTATTCAATTTGTTAATATTAAGAGCTTAAAAAAAGAGTTAGAAAAACTCTTAATTTAGGGTATAATTGTTAAATCGGGGTGTAGTTCAGATGGCTAGAACGCTTGTATGGGGTACAAGAGGTCGCTCGTTCAAGTCGAGTCACCCCGACTTATTTCCAATCAATATCTTCGCTTAGTATCTGCATAATATATTCAGCCATAATCTTTCCTCCATGTTCGGTAACATGAACATCATCTGATTGTTTTACTAATCCAACGGTACCATCTTTACTTGGTAAGGCCGATGCATATTTCCCATCAACGGACATTCTTTTCCACATATCAATATACTCAATATTTTGAAATTTCAAACTTTCAGACTGATATATCTTGTTCATTCTTGCAAATTTGGGCCCGAAATCAGGGGAAAGTGATATTGGATGACCTACCCAATATATTTTTTTCACCTTACTTGAAAATGTTGTCATATAGTTTAAAACTCTTCTTTGATAAACTTCATCCCATTTAGGGTCAGAAAGTTTAAAGGCTGTTCCATTCTCATCCAAAATCCCTTGACCATCATTCGCACCAAACATTACAATTAGAATATCTGGAGTATGCTCCTGAATTAACTCGTCTGTTCTTGCATACCAATCAAAGTAGTCAATTCTGTTTAATCCAGTAGAGAATTTCCCCTCTCTAAAAACTGAAACTTGTTCTTTCTCAATTAACTGTTCCTCTAAATTAGGTCCAAATCCAACCATTATCATTGAATCCCCCAGCATTACAATTTTTATTGGTAGAGAAAAAATTTTTTCTCCTTTCACTTCTTTTTCCTCCTCAACTTTCTCTTCTTTAACTTCTTTCTCATTACTTGTCTCCTTAGCAATTTTCTTCTCAGAGATTATAGGTTCTACTCCCTTAATCTTATTCCAAATCCTATCTTCGAGATTTTTAAGCTTCATAATAAATGAGGAAAAAGAATTGTCCTCTAGATTCTCCTGAGTTAAAGAAATCCTTTCCTCTGCCTTACTTGCTAATTCTCTAATCTCTTTAATACTAGCAGGAAAATTTGCAACGAAAACAATCACAAGAGCGGATATGATAACAAGTAGTATTTTATTATCATGTTCCATATTTGTAATAGTTAGAAATTAAAATATACAAAAGGTGGCATCAAATCTGGGCCGAGCCTGATAATGATGTAAGCAAGTGCAGAGATTATTAATACCGCAAATACTAGATTTAGGTGGTTAATAATTTTTGTGACAAAATATTTAATATATTCACCGAAGTAGTTTAAACCAAAGATAAATATTACCGTCCCAATCAATCTCCAATTTATCAGAGTATTTTGAGTTATATCTGAACTAAACATCCCCAAAACAAACTGATTTGCAGTTGAAAGGTTTCTTGAATTGAAATAAATCCATGCAATTGTAATTATAAAAAATGTAAGAATCTGTGCAGCAAACTTTAAGAACTTGTTGAATATTCCCTTGTCTCTGAAATTCTTTAAATACTCTGTTTCTCCAAATATATGAGAAAGAACTGAACCTACAGCATGGATTGTTCCCCATACAATGTAGTTTAGTCCGGCACCATGCCACAAACCACTTACAAACATGGTAATAAAGATATTGATATATTTTCTTAATTTCCCCTTTCTGTTTCCTCCAAGGGGGATGTAAAGATAATCCCTAAACCATGAGGATAGGCTAATATGCCATCTATTCCAGAAATCTTTAAATCCCACAGCTTTGTAAGGAGAGTTAAAGTTTAGAGGAGCTCTAAATCCTAATAAATTGGATATTCCATTAGACATGTCGCTGTAACCTGAAAAGTCTGCATATAGCATAGTTGAGTAAGCAAAAGCCGCAATGATTAAATCCAAAGAGGAGTAATTAAGTGGGTTGGCAAAGGGTCCTCCGATAAAGTTAAAAATGAAGCTAGCTAAGACTAATTTTTTGAATAGTCCTCCAAGTACTAAAGTTGTAGTCTCTCCAAGGTTAAAATAGTTGTTTCTGGGTGCTTCCAAATCTTCATAGAATTCCTTTGCACGGGCTATTGGTCCAGAAGTAATCTGTGGAAAGAATGAAATATAGGATGCATATGCGGAGAATTTTGGTTTAAGTAATTCCCCTCTATATGTATCCATCAGATGAGCAATCACTTTAAATGTATAGAAAGAGATTCCTACCGGTATAAGGATTGTTGGAATAAAAGTAGTTGCTTTTAAAATCTCTGCTTGAAGTAGGATATTTGTAGTAAAAACAAAATATTTAAAGAAACCAAGTAATACTATGTTAAGAATCAGACCAACTATTAATACCGCTTTGTTTTTTTGATATTTTGACTGAAGGAGAATGATAAAGTAATTTACTAAAATATCAATGATCAGTATTAATAGGAATTTTAGCCCAAATAGGGAGTAGAAAATAATGTTGATTAGGAGAATGTACCAGACATATGCTTTTGGCTGATATTTTAATCTAATCGCAGGTATGAAAATCAATACAAAAAAAAGTGCAAATTGTGTAGAAGGAAATACCATACTGAATAATACAATATCTTTTTCTTCCAATCAATCTGCGTCCTTATGATAGAATACAAATTAATAAAATCACAAAAATCTAAATGAGACTTTGGTCTTTACATCCTAAATATTTAGACTCAAAAGGGTTGGTAGCTGTTTGGAGGGAAGCACTACTTGCTAAAAATGTTCTGTTAGGAAAAACAAAGGGGTATGTAAATCATCCTCAACTAACTAGATTTAGAAATAGTGAAGAGCCAATCAATTACATTAACCTTTACCTATCAAATATTTACAATGAATCTCTTGTTAGAGGGTATGTCTTTGACAAATCAAAGTTTACAATAGACTTAAATTTAGTAGCTATACCAATCAATGTTACTTCAGGGCAAGTCGAGTATGAATGGTTGCATCTGCTTAACAAATTAAAGAAAAGAGAACCGAATAAATATGAGCAAATAAAGGGTGAAAGGGAAATTAAGTTGAATTCGGTTTTTAAAATGGTTCAAGGACCAGTAGAGAAGTGGGAGAAGGCTAGGATTTAAAAAAGAAGCGGGCTATACCCGCTTCTGAATTTAACTTGAGATCTCGATTTTTTTAGGTTTGTACTGTTCTGCTTTTGGTAGCTTTACTTCTAGTACACCATCCTTAAAACTTGCTTCTGCTTTTTCTGCATCAACAACTGTTGGAAGATTGAAAGATTGCTCAAATCTAGTATCTAAACTTCTAAAGTAATATTTTCGCTTTCCCTCATCTTTCTCCTCTAATTTTTTTGAACCTGAGATTCTAATTATATCCTGATCTATCTCAATGTTAATTTCATCTTTCGAGACCCCAGGCAAAGCCATTTTTACGAAATAGTTCTGATCCTCTTCCCAAATATCAGCAGAGAGATTTGAGTATGAAGGCATCATTGTTCTATTGAACACATCGTCAACTAACGATGGCATTCTAAAAAAATCATCAAAAATGCTTCTTACTGGTGTGTAGAGTGAAGTTGTAATCTGTGGATTGTTTTCTTCCCTTTTTGTAATTTTCATATGTTTAAATAGATTAATTTAAATATGACAAATTTGGGGAATTAGAGGTAAATGTTAAGAAACCTCAATTCCTTAATCTATTAGCAGTCTAGCATAGGGAGTGCTTAATGTCAAGAGCGTATTCTTTCATTTTTATAGATTACTATGTAAACTGTTCTCATGGAGGAAACAATTGAAAATCAGGGGGATGAAAAAAATCAAAATCAAGAGACAATAGTTCCAGAAAAGGAGTTTGAAATTGAGCTAAATGATTTCCCAATTTCTGTCACAAAAAATATTGCTGATGAAACTGAGAAGCCAAAGAGTATTGTTGAGCAAATTAAAGAAAAATTAGAAGTTCCAGACAGGTTGATACTTAAAAGAAAAAGATTAGCCCTTATCGCAGTAGCAACTTCTATGTTTTTTACTTCTGCTTGTACCAAGATAGGTGCAAATTTAGAAGATCCATTTTCAAGAAATGACCCCAATGTTGAAGAGGTAAATAGAATGGATACAAAAAGTTTGTCTCAAACAGAACAAAAAGAGTCATCTTTAGAAGAAATATTCGAGAGAGCAAAAAAATACTGGCCACATACAAGATTGGAAGATGGGAAACAGTATTTAATCGAGGAAGCTGAGAAGTATTCAACTATGTATCCTCAATACTCAAAAGAATTACTTCTTGCAGTCTTCACCTCTGTATCTATGACTGAAAGTAATGGGGGTATATTTCTTGATTCGAATGTTGGAGGAGATCAAAATATGAGTGCGAAGGGGTGGTTTCAGGTTATTCCATATTGGCATTTAAATGATTTTAATTTGTTAAACGGTAAAAACTATACTAGTGAGGATTTGTTGAATGATGACAAAAAGAGTATAGAAATTGGAGTTTGGGCACTAATGAGATATGCACCAAGTTATGATTTGGCCGACTGTTTAAAAATCTTTAAAAGTGGAACTGATATATCTTCCTTTGGCCAATGGAGCGATGATGGAATTTGGTGGAACCGAGTTTCATATTCCATAGAGAAGTTACTAGGAAAAGATGTTTTGAATATGGGGTATACAGACTATTCCTTAGAGTCAGGAGTATTTTCTGCAAGTAACTTTTTACAAGTGCCAGAGCATATTGGGAATGTTTATGTGGGGAAGTAGTTTCTTGATGTAAACAAAACATTTGACAAAGGAAGTAAAATGTATAAAAATGAATCCGCTTACCTAATACTATAATCAACTTAATGGATAGTAATAACAAAAGTAACAAGTACCTCATTGCCTACTCATTGCTATTTTTAATCCCTTTAGTGATTTTATTTATTAAAGGTTAATTTCCCAAATCTTTCTTGCAAACCTCATTGAAAATATGAGATTATATTCTATATTATTATTACTTTTTTTGTTGATATGAAAAAAATTCTGCCCATTCTCTTGTTTCTTCTCTCATTATTTCTTTTTTCAAACAGAGTTTATGCTTATACACTCGATGATGTTAAAGTTCACAATACTTCTAATGATTGTTGGGTTGTATTTGAGCAGAGTGTTTATGATCTAACCAAATATCTCCCAAATCATGATAGATTTTTGGACATCAGAGAGTGGTGTGGTAAAGATATGACAGAGGATTTTGTAACCAAAGATGGCTCTGGGAGAGATCATAGGCCCTCTTCGTATTCTTTGCTTGAGCAGTATAAAATAGGGGATTTTGAGCAAGAAAAAATCTCCGCAGAACCTCAAATTACTGAAGAAGTGGGTAGCGAAAGTGAAGGAGCAGAAGATATTGTTGAAGAATCAAAGGAATACAATATGATAATTCCATTTATCATTTCTTGTTCTCTTTATTGGGGCACCTACTTTGTTATCAAGAAACAGAAAAACAAAGGGCTTTTGCTTATGAAGTTTAATGCTTTTTGGAATACAGTTCTTATTTTAACTCTGTTAATCCCCTCATTCGGATTTGGAGTATTTATGTTAATTCGGATACAGAAACCAAGCCTATACAGTATTAATTTTGAATTCCTTTATTGGCATGTTGAGTTGTCTTTGGTGATGGGGTTTGTTGCTATCAGTCACTTTATTCAAAGAATTGCAATTTACCTAAAACAGGTTACCGCAAAGATAAATAATTAAATTTGTATATAATAATATGGAAACAGAGAATATCCATATGGGTGAGAATGAATACATTTCTCAGGACCCATTTGATTCTTCCTCAGAGACTGAAGTGTCAGTAAATGATTCTCGAGAATTACACGAGCCTCAGCTTAGTCCTAGGAATTTGAAGTATATTCAAGTTGATGAAACATCCGGGGAGAAAATATTTACATCATATGCAGTTGAATTTCCATTGAATCCCAATCCCAAGTATCTGTATGGATTGAGAAAAATAAAAAAAGAGGATCCGAAAGCGATTCGCCTTGGGAAACTTCTTCTTTTAGCTGGGACAGATAGGGCTCTTTTGGATTTGATAATGAATGGTATAGCAACTGGTTTGTCCCATGGAACGATGGATGTCATTTATCGAGTGGGTGTTGGCGAGAGAGTTGATACAGTATTGGATAATCTTGATATTGCTGTTGGTTCACTGCAAAGGAGGGTCATAGTCTCTGACTTAATTGCGAAAAAGATTTCAGAAACGGATACAAATAGTATTTTTTCCATAGCTGGAGGAAGCTGCCTTCTTCCCATTGAAGGTATTTATCAGTCAGGGAAAGAGGGAATGATAATTACCAATGTAGATAGATCTGAGAAAGCAAACGACAAAGCTGAAAAGACACTTAGAAATATTAATAATAGAATAAATATTGGTTTGTCATTAAAATCTGTTCAGAGAGATGTGCTGGCAAATGGAATAGACGTTTTTACTGATAATAAGGATATTGAAATAGTAGAGTGTACAGGGTTTTGGGAATATCTTGATAATTCCCAAAGAGAAGTACTTTTGAAAAACGTATCTGAAGGGCTAGGACCCAAAGATGTCTTTATTCTGACTGTCCTGATTGATAACCCCCAACAGGACATTTTTGATGCTATGAAGTTTAAAAAGCTTACTTCTACAAGTTTGGAGGAAATGATTCCTTTTGTAAAACTGTTTTTTGATAAAATTGAACTGGTTGTTCGTACTCCAAACAGTACCTATGCGACTTTTGTATTAAGAAAATAGATAATAGAAAAAGAAATGAATAACTATGCATACGCTTTAATTGTAATAGGTTTAGTAAATATCATTTTTGGTTTCTATGTTCTTATACCTTCAAGAAAATCCCAAGCTGTTCGTTTCTTAGCCTTGAGCATAATTTTTTTGGGTTTATGGGGTGTTGGATTAGCAGGTTTTTTAAGTAGCAATGATGTTCAGACAGCCCTTTACTGGTCTAGATTTCACTATGTAGCCTCAATATATATTGCATATTTCATTCTTCTGTTTGAAATGTCTCTAACACAGAAAAAGAAAATCGACTTCCAAACAGTTATGCTTCTTCAAATCCCAGTATTTCTTGTCTCCCTTGCTGTGGTTTTCTCGGATTCCCTCATTATCAAGGATGTTATTTTGGAAAAGTCAGGGAATGTAGCTCTACTAAACAGAGTGGGACATATTACATATGGTGTTGTCTTCGCAGTATATTACTTAATTGCATTAATGATTAATCTCAAGGCCTTAATCAAGTCAAACGGGATTCTGAAAAATCAATTAACTCTTATTTTTACAGGTTTTCTCCTAACAGGATTTTTAGGAGGGACTTTTAATCTAATCCTTCCTATTCTAGGAAATTACAAATTAATTTGGATAGGCCCTCAATTCTCAATTATTTTTCTAGGACTAATATTTATTGCAATTGTAAAGTATCAACTTTTTAACATCAGATTGCTTGCTGGGAAAGTCCTTTATGTCATAACTAGTGCTTCACTACTATATTTGACCTTTAGGATTTTTTTGAATATTCATTTAGAAATATTCGGAGAGAGACTTGGGTGGGAGGCAATAATTTTTGGTGTAGTTATCTCAATTTTGTTTGCTTTGCTTTATGATAAGTACAGAGAATTTTTTCAGGAGAAAATTTCCACAAGAATTATTAACTTAGGGTATGATGCAAGCAAATTTCTTGATAGATTTACTTACTCTCTGGGAAATATTGTGACAGAGGATAGTGTACTCAAGGAGTTGCATGGGATTGTTAAAGAAACAATTGATCCAATATATTTCTCCATTATTGTTAAGCGAGATTCAGCTGTAATAAATAAGCAGTATACAGGGAATAAAGTGTTTGATAATAAACGAATTTTTGAAATAGTGAACTCACCCCTTTTTGCAAAGAAGAAGAGTATTTCCCTAGGAGAGTTAATTGGTGTATTTAATGTAGATGATGAATCTTACAAAGTTGCATACGGAGAATTAATTACTCTTCTTGAAAGAAGCGATTTACATCTTCTGATCCCTGTTCATTATGAAAAAGAGCTAATCGCTATTTTAATACTTGGCAAAAGGGATTTGAATAGTACTATGTATATTGAGCAGGAAATCGCATTCCTTCAATCTCTTGCCTCTATCACAGGGGCATCTTTAGCAAGAGCGACTCTTTATCAACAGGTGCAGAATTTCAACATTAACTTGCAGAAGGATGTAAGTGAAAAAACAAAAGAGCTTCAAAGAAACGTAGAAGAATTGGAAGATGCGAGAAGAAAAGAAAGAGATATGTTAGATATTATGGGTCATGAACTTAGGACACCTGCAACAATTGTAAAATTGAATACTGATTTATTGGGGAAATTTGTCGACAACAATCCTGTAAGCTATCAGAAGTATCTTGATAGAATAAAGAATAGTATTGAGAATGAAATTAGATTAATTGATACTCTTCTCTCAAGTGCAAAACTTGAAGGAAAGAAAATCGAATTGAACAGAGAGAGGCTATCTATTACAGAGCAGATAGAAACTGTTTTGCACGGATATGAGTACCAGATTAAGCAGAAGGGTTTAAGAGTTATGGTCGATTTGGAAGATGATATGAAGGATGTGTATGCTGATAAGGTGAGAGTGGTAGAAATAATTGATAATCTTCTTAGTAATGCTATTAAATATACAGATGAAGGTTCTATTATTATGAAGGCTGAAGATACTGATGACTATGTTAAAGTAAGTATTATTGATAGTGGGAAGGGTATCCCAGAGAAAGAGATTCCAAGGTTAGGAACAAAATTTCATAGGGTAGAAAACTATATTACTGGAGAGAGTAATTTCAATATTGTAAGACCAGGAGGTACTGGCTTGGGATTGTATGTTGTGTATGCTTTGATAGAAATGATGGGGGGAAAGATTTGGGTGCATAGCCAAGTCGGGAAAGGTACGACATTCTCTTTCACGCTACCTGTATACAAAGGACAGGGTGTGAAGATTCCCTCTGTTGATGAAAAGAATTTGTTTGAGAAATTCGGTTTGAAAAAATAATTGTTACGATGTATTCTTTCTGTATATAAATTAAGAAACAGAATAAATGAAAGTCTCAATTGATAAAACAAAATGCATAATGTGTGGTTCATGTGTAGCAATTTGTCCTGAAGTATTCGAAATGAAGGATGATGGTTCTGTGGATGTTAAGGATCAGTACAAGGGTGTTGATATCCAAGACCCTATTTTAGTAGAGAAGGTAAAACAAGCCCAATTAGCATGTCCTGCGACTGCAATAGTTACAGAGGGGTAATCTTTTATTCTGTAGTTTGAAAATATGTAAGGACATCATCAATTCTCTCAGTATCTACATCCCAGTGTCCAACTCCGTCGATTGTTTCCAAAACAACCTCTTTATCATATGCTTTTAGTCTGGCAATAAGGGAAGTTGTCATAGAGTAAGGGACATTTACATCTTTGTTCCCATGCCAAATCTTTATGGGAATATTTCTTATTGCATCAACACGTTCTGAATTCCATGAAGTAGCATATGAAGTTGGAGCAAGAAGAGCAATTTTGACAATATTTTGAGGATATTTAGCTGCGAAATTCAATGTTGGTAATCCTCCCATGCTAAAACCTACCAAATAAATCTCTTTTGATGATGTGAAGTTACTCTGAATATATTCAATTAATTTTCTAGTATCTTCTATCGCATAGCTGTTCCCCCAGTTATCACCATGTTGATTTGAAGCTGCAAATATATATCCTTTTTTTACAAAAGCATCTCCATACAGTTTTAAGTCCTTAAGGAGTTGATTGTCAGGATTTGAGGTTACGGAGTAAGTTGATCCGTGACTGTATATTACAATTGGCAAATTGGTCTTTGTCCCATATTTTGTATCAATGGCAATATATGACAATTGTCCATCAATATCTTGGAAGATTTCTTTTACTTCAATAGGCTCCTCTTTTGGTGGTTCTGGGATTATTTCTTCCATAGAAGTATCTATCCGTTCATCTGTAGATTCTGTATTTTCTTGAAATATTTTCGGATATAGATATTGTAACAGAATGAATGCAAGAGGAATAAATAAAAATACCAGGAAGAGCTTGTTCTTAGCGGATTTTTTGTTTGTTGTTTGTCTTAGGGTATATTCCATTTTACTAAAATTCTAGATATAGGATATAATAGCAGATTGCTCATAAAATATTTAATTTTTTATTTAATTGTTATGGCGAAAGCTAAGAATATAAAGGAAGTGAAAGGGAAAACAAAGTCAGATGTTGTTGAAATCAACCTCGATTCCCTTATTATTCCAATTTCAATAATTATTGCAGGTGTGGTCATTGCAGCAGCAATCTTTATCACAAGCAATAAAAATAAGGATACTAATACGGATTCCGCAAATCCTACAGTTGCCGAATCAGATGATTCAGGACTTTCTGCAGGAGATGCTACAGTTTCCTTAGGGGATGCTCCATATTTAGGAAATAAGGATAAAACAAAGATTGCAATTGTTGAATATAGTGATTTCGGTTGTGGATATTGTAAGAGGCATGCAACAGAGGTGTATCCTGAATTAAAGAGTAAATTTGTTGATACAGGTGAGATCATATATGTGTTTAAGAGTTTTCCTCTTTCAGATTCTGGTATCTCATACAACGCTGCAATTGCAATGCACTGTGTAGCAAAGTATGTTGATGGGAATAAAGCGGCAGAATTCCATTCAAATGCATTTAACTTCACTACAGATGAAGAGATAAAGAATGGTGCAATTGCAGTTGGCGTAGATGCTGGGAAGTATGATTCTTGTATAGCTGATTCTGCTATTAAGTCTTTGGTTGCTGCAGAGAAAGCTGAAGGTAGTAAAGCAGGTATCGAGGGTACTCCAGGATTTATCGTAGGGAAGATAGATAAAGATGGGAATGTCACTGGACCACTTGTAAAAGGTGCATATCCATTTACTACATTTGAATCTGCGATTAAAGAGTTATCTAAGTAGTATATTAGGTATTGGATAGTACAAAGGGAGGCTTAAGCCTCCCTTTTTTGTATCATAAGAACAGGATTAGTTCTTTTTCAGAACAACATTTGATTTCTCAAATTGATCCTTCTTTAGTCTTACAAAAGCACCAAGTGCTACGGTCATAAGTAAGAAGTTGTAAATCCCACCAATTATTGGGATTAATTGAATAATTGTAGTAACTACTCTTCCAATTAAGAATGATTTGAAGGGTCTATACTCTTTTATTTTGAACAGTTCAAGAATCTCTTTACCAATAGAAAGTTCAACCCATACACCACCGAATACCGCAGTAAATACCAATGTAGCTATGAGAATTCCTGCTAGTGGGATCCCAACTATTGAGATTAAGAGGAAAAGAATAGGGGCCCATGAGAAGAAGAGTACAAGGCATCCAACTCCTAAACTTTTGAGTAGTTCTGTGGAAGAACCAGATATTTTCTTTATCACAGATCCAGTCTTAACAGGAGCCATGAAGATTAGGACTGTACCTGCAATTAATATACTGGTGAACCCAATTATTATGCTGTTTAATCTTACTCCCCAAGTTACTTCTTTTGGAACAAGGTTGTCTTCGTTTTTGTTGAAATCGTAATTCTGCCTCTTTGCAATTTGTCTTAATGTCTCCTCATCGTATACTTTCTTTCCCACCTTTGTCTCGTCAATATCAAAAGTCCCAGCAAGCATAATGGCTTCTCCTTTAACGTTTCCAGTTACTGAAGAGGTAGAGGATATTACTCTAAGGTCATCAAAGATATCTCCTGAGATCACATTGTCAATTGATATCGTTGTTAAATCATTTTTTGTAATACCTGTATTAATTAGTGAGTATGCAACAACGGTTGAGTTGCTTGATACCAATCCAGATACCTGGGTTTTGTATCCTAGGATGAAAAGGTTCCCATTTATCTGTGCTTTTTGACCTACGATAATGTCTTGGCCAAAGAGGTACACGTCTCCAGAGATTGTCCCATTGATAGTTAAACTTTTCCCTATTAATACTAGATCTCCATTTACAGTACCCTCTATTTCAGAGGAGTCTCCATATATGTAAAGATTATCATTTACAGTAGTTCCCTCATTTAGGATGTAATTATCCTGAAAGGAGAATTCTGCAGCTTTAGACTCTTTTAAAAACACTACACTTGTGAAGAGTAATGCAAAGAGAGAAGCTAGGACTATATATGTTAATTTTTTCATTGAATTTATTAGTAAATTAAATACTACTTATCTTTTATTCTAACAGAATATTGATGTGTAGTGAACAGTTTCTTTTTCATTTCTTAAATTAATTACTGTATAATCAGGAGATGAAAATTGGAATAATAATTGTAAATTATAACGGTAAACACCTTTTAGAAAAGAACTTGCAATCTGTTGTAGATACAGAGTATGAAGATTTTGAAATAATTGTTGTAGACAATGCTTCAGTGGATGGGAGTATTGAGTATTTAAAGAAGAATTTCTCAACAGTAAAAATAGTTGAAAGTAAAGAAAACCTTGGGTTTGGGAGGGGTAATAATCTTGGAGTAAAAGAATATCCTAATTTTGATGCATATCTTTTTTTGAACAATGATGTATCTGTTCCAAAAGATTGGCTTGGAAAACTTGTTGTAACACTTCAAGAAAAAAACGATGCTGGAGCTGTTGGTCCTAAGATACTGTATTCAAAAGAGAAATTGGGAAATGACAGTAGAGTTATTAACTCAGCGGGAATAATTGTAGACAAACACTTCATGCCATATGACAGATATGATAAAGAGGAAGATACTCAAAAGTATAATGTGGTTGAAGAAGTTGATGCCATTATGGGAGGTGCATTCTTAATTAAAAGAGACGTCTTTGAAAAAACTGGTGGCTTTAATCCTAAAATGTTCCTTTACTATGAAGATATTGATCTATCTTTAAGAATTAGAGATTTAGGTTACAAAATATATTACAACGGAAATGCTGAGGTATATCATGACCATATGGCATCTTCAAAAAAGTTGGGCATGAGAAAAAGAAACATTATGAATATGCAAAATAGATTTAGAAGTATAATAAGTAGAAAAGGATTCTGGGTGGCAATTAGGGAGACAATTTGGTATCTTTTTAATTGGGCAATCTGGAAAATGATTTATTCGAATAAACTTACTTTAAAAGAATTCTTAAAAGATAAGTAATGAACAACAACGATTTTGATCTGTACAAACAATTTGTAAAAACAACATTCAAGATGAGATACAAAGGCTCTATCCTTGGTTTCTTCTGGGTACTTCTTAAACCTTTCTTTATGTTCCTAATCCTCTTCCTTATTTTCTCCCATATGTCTGGACAAGCTGCAGGACTTACCTCTCAACAGTACGCTGTATATTTGTTGTCTGGTTTGATTGTTTACACATTTTTCAATGAAGGGGTAATTTGGGGTATGGGATCAATTATGGAAAGGGCAGGTTTGATAGTAAAGATTAATTTCAAAAGAGAGATTGTAGTTGTTAGTTCGTTGACAATGGCCTTAATCAATTTTGTAATTAATCTCCTGATAATCTGCATTGTAGCATTAGTCTTGAATGTTCACCTACTCCCTGTCTCCTTACTTTATGTCGGATTGATAAGTATAACTTTGTTTCTTGCATTGTATGGAGTATCTCTTTTTACCAGTCTTTGGTTAGTACATGTAAGAGACCTACAGCACATTATGGAGTTAGTTCTTCAACTTCTCTTCTATGCTAGTGCGGTATTTTTCCCTGTTGAAATGATTCCAGAAAGATATCGCTTCATCGTTTACTACAATCCAGTTGCCCGCTTCATCAAAGCAGTCCGAGAGGCATTAATATATGGGAAAATTACAGATATATATTTTGTTCTTCTTTGTCTTGGTCTTGCAATTCTCGTTGTCCTTTTAGGTAGACTTTACTTTAACAAAAATATTAAAAAAATAGCTGAATATTTCTAAACATGGAAGACAACATATCAATAAAAGTAGAAAATTTAACAAAGTCATTTAAGATACCTGAGCATGGCTCTGCAGTTACTTTGCAGGATAGGTTTGTAAATCCTTTGAAAAAAAAGAAATTTATTAAATTTACTGCTCTAAATGATCTTTCCTTTGAAGTAAAGAAGGGAGAATTCTTTAGTGTGATTGGTCCTAATGGAGCAGGGAAATCTACCTTGCTTAAATTAATTTCTGGAATATATATTCCAGAGAGTGGAAATGTAGAAATTAATGGGAAATTAGTTCCATTTTTAGAATTAGGAGTTGGTTTTAACCCAGATCTAAGTGCTAGAGAAAATGTATATCTTAACGGTGTAATTTTGGGATTAACTAAGAAAGAGGTAGATAAATATATTGATGATATCTTCTCTTTTGCAGAACTTACTGATTTCGCTGATATGTCGATAAAGAATTTCTCATCTGGTATGCAAGTGAGGTTGGCATTTTCAATAGCAATTAAGGTGGAATCTGATATTTTGGTTTTAGATGAAGTATTAGCTGTTGGAGATGGAGAATTTCAGAAGAAATGTTTTGCATATTTTGATGAGATTGTTGGTAAGAAAACAATACTGTTTGTATCTCATGGGTTAACCAGTGTAAAAAAGTATTCAAACAGGGTACTCTGGTTGAAAGAAGACAAATCGTATGAGATAGGGGATCCAAAGGAGATGGTAGAGAAATATAGTCAGACTTTTTAAGGTTTCAGGTTTGGAAACCTAAAAGTATATCAAAAAGAGAAGTTTTAGGTTTGGGGGACTAAGAGTATTGACCGCCTTGTAAGATTTATGTATAATAGCCTATGAAAAATAGAGAATTATATTTAAAAAGACTCTTACATTTTAAGGATAAATCCCAAATAAAAGTGATTACTGGAGTAAGGAGATCAGGGAAATCTTTCTTACTTGATCTTTTTGAAAGATCCTTATTTGAATCTTTTAATGTATCTCCGGATAATATTGTTAAGATTAATTTTGAGTTAGAAGAATTCAAAAATATTGCAGATGATGTTTTGCTATACAAATATATTAAAGAGAAAATAAAGAATACGGATCGTAAGGTATATCTTTTGTTTGATGAGATTCAAAATGTAAAGCATTGGGAAAAGGCTATTAATTCTTTGAATATTGATTCAAATGTAGATATATACATAACAGGATCTAATGCATATTTACTCTCTTCTGAGCTCTCTACACTTCTTTCGGGTAGATATGTTGAGATAAAGATGCTTCCACTATCATATAAGGAATTTTTAGATTTTAATGATATTCAGAGTTCAGATGAGAATTTTGAAGTATTCTTAAAATACGGTGGAATGCCAGCGGTTGCAGAGTATGATATGGATGAATTAGGGATTAACAGTCTGTTAGAAGGGATCTACTCAACCGCAATACTTAAGGATGTAATTGAAAGAAATAGTATTAAAAATGAAAAACTCTTAAGGAACTTAGTCTTGTATCTTGCAGATAATATTGGAAATATATTCTCTCCGAATAGTATTGCAAATTTTCTTTCAAGCAATAAAGAAGATCTTTCGTTAAAAGAGAATACGGCAAACAAGACAGTAAACCAGTATTTGTCAACCCTAGAAAAGGCATTCATTTTCTATCCTGTTTCTCGATATGATGTTAAAGGTAAGGAATATTTAAAAACTCTTCAGAAATATTACATAGTTGATACGGGTATAAGGAATATGCTTTTGGGTTATAGGGATGTTGACAGGGGACACATTTTAGAAAATGTTGTGTATCTAGAGTTACTTAGAAGAGGTTTTAATGTTTCAATTGGTAAGGTAGGAGAGAAAGAAATAGACTTTGTTGCAATTAGACCAGACAAAAAGGTTTACTATCAAGTTACAGAATCGTTACTGGATAAGGGTGTACGAGAGAGAGAGATTTCAGCCTTAAGTACAATAAAAGATAACTATGAGAAGGTTGTTCTATCAATGGACAACAGTTTTGTTACATCTCAGGATGGTATTAAGTTACAGAATGTAATAGACTTTTTGTTAGAATAATATAGAGATATTTTTGTGAATGAAAATTTTAGAAATTCTCCAAAGAATATTAAAAAGGCTTCCCATATATTCTAAACAACTTTCTTCTTCCATAAAAAAGAATGGTTTGCCAGTTACTTGTAAGAGAATTTTTAAAAAAATATTTAGATTTGTAATTACGGGTGGAGATGGTTCGAAGTTAATGAGGATATCATACGGTGAGTGGATGAGTAATATTGAGGGTAAATATCTCAACGAGGAATCGATGGAGAGTGATTTGAGAAAACTTAAGGCTAAACCTAAATTCTCAATAATATTTCCTGTATGGAATAAGTCAGAAGAGATGTTGAAATCAGCATTGAATTCGATTATGTCTCAGGTATATACAAACTGGGAGATATGTATTTCGGATGGCTCTAGTAAGAATGTAAAAGAGATTAGGGATTTTCTTTCAAATTTCCAAAGGAGAAATCCAGAAAAGGTAAAATTTTCTACGATAGATATTGAAGGTATCAATATTATAGAAAATACAAATAACTGTTTGAGTATGGCAACAGGTGATTACGTTGTCTTCATGGATTGTGATGATGAGATATCTTCTAACTGTTTACTTGAATTAGCAAAGGGTATTAATAGTAATCCTAAGGTTGAATTTTTGTATAGTGATTTTGACAAAATAGATGAATATGGAAGAAGGTTTGATCCCTCTTTTTGGCCTGATTGGTCTCCTCATACTCTAACAGCACAGATGTATACGACACATGTTACCTGTTACAAGAGAGATGTAGTTAAAGAGTTGGGTGGACTTGTTAAGGGTACACAGGGGGCTCAGGATTGGGATTTGGTACTTAGGTATGTTACTAGAGGTAATTGGAATGTATTACATATTCCAAAGATACTTTACCATTGGAGAGTGTATCCGGGTTCTACAGCTTTAGCTGGTAGTGGTGCTAAGGATTGGGCATATGAGAATCAGAGAGGTGTGTTAGAGAGATATTTGGAGAGAAGGAAGTTGAGAGGTGAGGTTTTAGAGGGTTCTTTCGAGGGTAGTTGGAGAGTTAAGTTTGACATCATTGGTGATCCTAAGGTTAGTATTGTAATCCCAACCAAAGACAAGGTGGAGTATTTAGAAAGAGCAATTGATAGTATACAGGAACATACTAAGTACGGTAATTATGAGATTGTGGTTGTAGATAACAGGAGTGAGGAGGTAGAGAGTAAGAGATATTTTGAAGAGATTAAAAAGAGAGGGGTTAAGGTTTTAGAATATGATATGCCTTTTCATTTTGGGAAGTTGTATAACTGGGCTAGTAAACAGATAGATGGGGAGTATATGTTAATACTAAATAATGATATTAAGGTTTTAAATGATGGTTGGTTAGAGAGTATGTTAGAGTGGTGTCAGCTTCCAGAGGTTGGTAGTGTGGGTGCTAAACTTTACTATCCTAATGGGAAGATTCAGCATGCTGGTGTTATTGTTGGTGCTGGTGGTGCTGCTGCTCATTCTCATAGGTTGTTAGAAGGAGATACTTTTGGTTATGAGGGTTGTGTTGTAAATATACGAGACTATTTAGCAGTTACAGGGGCTTGTGTTATGGTTAAAAGAAAATTGTTTTTAGATATGGGTGGTTTTGATGAACAATTTGATCCTGCTTATCAGGATGTAGATTTTGGTATTAGATTGTATGAGAGAGGGTTGTATAATGTATATACTCCTTATACTGAGTTAATACATTATGAATCTGTTAGTAGGTTAGATACTAAGAACAAAGAGAGGCTAGAGAAAGACACTGTTAATGCTGAAAAATTGAAAGAAAAGTGGGGTAAGTATATATTTGAGAAAGGAGGGAATGATCCGTTTTATAATCCTAATTTGTCGTATACACATGAAGATTTTAGGATGAGGAGAGAGTAGTCTATGAAAATAAAACTAAGCAAAAATATCTACTACTACTTATACTTTACACTGTTAGTAATCTTTTCAATACTAGTGTTGTTGAAAGTGAATTTCGGGATATATCTACTTTTCTTTTTATTAGGATTTGGTTGGAGTGTTTTCTTTTTTAAAAGCAGATTAAATATGCTCGAACATATCCTACTTTCTTTTGTTATTTTTGCTGTACTTTTTATTTGTTATTGTGTGTTTTTTGCTTTTCTAAATGTTAATTTAGGTATCATCGTAGGTATTGTATTCTTTCTTATCACAATACTAGTTTTTATTTTCACAAAAACTTTCGACAGTAAAAATATTAAGACAAAAATAGAAAAATGGGATTATTTGATACTTTTTCTTCTTTTATGTGCAATCTTTGCAAAAGTATTTTCTGTGATATCTTTTGAAGTTCCTAGTCTCCACGATCCTATAACTCACGCATATTTCTCAAAAAGTATAGCTGATACAGGTCGTATAACATATTTTTATTCTCCTGGACTCCATATCCTTGCTGCTTTTAGTAAGGTGTTTAATGGTTATGATGTAGCAAAACAAATTTTGTATATAACGAATTTCTTTAATGCCTATATAGGTGTTTTAGTGTATATTTTCATAAAACACTCTTTCAAGAAAAATATATGGGCAATTTTATCTGGGATTCTATTCTGCTTAGGATATTACCCAGCAATGTTCTTTGTTAATGCAGGAAAAAACTCTCTTATTCTTGCTGTTGTATTTTTGTTTCTTTTACTCTTTTTAATTGCGGAATATAGGAAAAGGAAAAAATTGTCAATTCTAGTTTTGGTGAATCTTGCTATTATGTCAATATTTCTTACACATTATCCCCTTGGTGTTTTTGCCTCTACATATTTATTAGCAATATTTTTTGTAGATTTCAAAAAAGAAAAATTCAGGACAATGCTTTTAGGTATTGGTATTTTATTAGGCTTTGCATGGATGGCAAAGACATATAAATATAACCTTATTGCAGTTGCAGAGTCGGCAGTGGTGTCAAACAAAGCTTTATATTCTATACCTAAAGATATTCTCAATAGTATTACTAGTTTTATTAAGTATATATGGAATGCACTGATATATAAAAATACCATTATTTCTAAGCTAATAGCTTTGTTTTCTTTCTTAGGGTTTATTTTTATTTGTATAAAAGCTTTAAGAAACCGGAAATTTCTAATCCTATTTCTATGGTCTTCCTTTTCTTTCATTCTAGCATTGGTACTTTCTTTGTTTTCAATAACTCCCATATTGATAGTGTTAGAAACATATATTATTAGCTTATTTATATATTCTTATCTCTTTGCAGGTGTTTTTCCTGAGTTTGTATATAAGATTGTGTCAAAAGTGATTAATAGAAAAATTCTGAATGTTTGCTTTGTTATATTTGTAATAGTTATTGGGTTTTTACTTTCAAAGAAAATGTATAAAACATTCCATGAAAGAAATTCCATGCATAATGTAATCGAAGAATCAGATATTAAAAGTTTTGATTGGATTAATCAAAATATCCCAGATGAAGAGAAATTCTTAATTAATGCTAATGGTAATGATGGTTTAGTTTTCTCTACAGATGGTGGTGGGTGGTTAGAAGTCTTTACAGACAATGAAATATCGATGCCTTTTTACGACTACGGTTCAAAGAAAACAGATGATAATGTTGACTTGTATTATGAGTTGAGAAATGATTTAGAAAATTGTACTTACATCAACACCTTTATTGAAAGAGGATATAAATATTATTATCAAGGTTCTAGACCTGTTTTTGATAGGAGATTAGCAGAACAACAAGAATTAATAGATAGTAATAGGTTTAAACTGCTTTTTGATGGGGGTGATTCTGAGGTATACGAACTAATACCTTGCGAAGAACTGTAAGTCTAATCAAAGCAGTCCAAAACAAAACTTTGAGTACTTTGGAGTGTTTAAGTTAACTAAACAATCACATGATTATTTCAAATATAAAAGGAGGTTTAGGAAATCAAATGTTTGAATATGCTGCAGGTTATTCTCTCGCAAAAGATAAAGGTGCAGAGTTCAAGATAGATCTAGGACATTTTAAAAACCAAGATAGGTTTAAAAATGAAACTCATAGGGATTTTCAGCTTGATTTTTTTAATGTTCCTTATAAATTAGCAACAGAAGAAGAAGTTGTAGCAGTTAAAAAAAGATATAGTGGAGGTTTTCTACCATTATTAAAACTAGATTCATATCTCACTATGTTTAATATAACTAAGTATCCATTACTAAAAAATTTCTCTTCTGATATATATTTAGATGGCTATTTTCAAAATGAGAAGTATTTCATAAAGTATGCAAAGGATATACGAGAGATGTTTAGTTTGAAGAAAGAGTATATTACTAATGACTTTGAGAAGATGTGTGAAAAGATAGCTGAGAATTTTGACGAGTCGATATCTATTCATATTAGAAGGGGGGATTATGTAACTAATGAACAAGCTAATAAATGGCATGGCCTGCTTAGTAAAGATTATTATTACAATGCTTTAGATTATATTAAGAAAGAAACAGGTATTAGAAAATTATATATATATGTGTTTTCGGATGATTCGGTATGGGTTAAAGAAAATTTACCATTGGAGGGAGATGTCACATATGTATCTGATAGTTTTAATCCGGCACAATCTATTATTTTGATGAGTAAATGTAAGAATAATATCATTGCAAATAGTAGCTTTTCTTGGTGGGGAGGATGGTTAAATACTAATGAAGAAAAAACAGTTATAGCACCCGATAAATGGTTAGCAGGTAGTAAGAGGCACAGTAGAAATATTGTCCCTAAAAGTTGGATTAGATGTGCTTCATAACGTCTTTATATTTTTCGATATTTGTTTCCCAACTAAATTTCTCTTTATCTTCTTTATATATTTTTTCATATTGAATCTTTAACTTGTCCCAATTATTAAAGCTGTTTTTAATTTGTCTTGCTAGACTATTAGGTGATAATTCTTCTTTATTAATTAATAGTTTTTTAGGGATAATTTCATTTGTACCTCCGACATCTGTAGCAACAACTAAAAGATTGTTAAATAAAGCTTCAAGTACTGTTGTTGGAAGTCCTTCTGTGTAGGATGGATTAATGAAAATATCATATTTAGGGAATTCTAATTGAGTTTGTTGATATGGTAGTCTCCCTTTTAGAATAATATCTTGACCTAAATCATTGTTTTCTATATATCTTTCTAAGCTCTCTTTTTCAGATCCGTCACCAACAAATGTTAATGTAAAGGAGAAACCGTCTTCCTTTAGTATTTTTGCTGCCTCGACTAATTCGTAAACACCTTTTGATTTAACTAATCTGCCTACAAATAGAAGTTTGGGGTTGGTTGGTTTTGCAGAGTTTTTATATTCTTTACCTTTGAAATCATAGGAATTGTATAGGGTAGGGCCTAGTTTGATATTTTTATAATTTTTATTTAAGAACTTTCTTACCCCCTCACTTATCGGGAATACCAAATCTGACTTTTTTAGTATGTATTTCCCAAGTGTCTGATCAAAGATATATGCAAAGAGTCTTACAATACTAGACCCATCTTGGACAAAAGAAGAACCATGTTCGAAGTGATAATGATTAACTTTATATTTTCTTGTTAGCAGGGTTGCTAAGAAGTTGGTTAGATAAAATCGTGTATGTGTGTGTATTTCTGTATTCCTTTCTTTACTATCTCTAATTAGTTCTTTTATCTTTTTGTATCCATTGAACGTTGGAATATAATACTTGTCTTTAAGTATCTGTATAGAATCTATTCTGACAATATTTAAATCTCCATCTTTCTCTTTAGATTTTAAACGATTATCATATTTTGAAGTTATTATAACAACCTTATGATTAGATAATCTTTGATAGAAATTTTCAACATATTTCTCTACTCCTCCTAAGTGAGGTTTGTAAAAAGAAGAAAAAACAAGGATGTTTTTCACAATTATCTCTTTATTCTCGATGTTATATATCTCCATATTGAAGGAGGAATTAGAAAAGCAGTTACGAATCTTGTCATCATCACTAATCTGGTCTTAAATGTAATAGGATATCCATATTTAAGAAAACCAGTTAGAGCGATTTGTATTGTTGAAAGGTGGGCTCTTCTCATCTGTGTAGATGAGGCAGAGGTATTCAATACTCTGTATTTAATTAAGACATCTTTTAGATTTGCAACTTCCCCCTTTGATGACATATCCATAAAGAACATATAATCTTCAGACATTGTATTCACGCTAAAACCACCTATCTCTTCAGATATTTCCCTTCTCCATATCATTGCAGGGGATACTGTAGGGTTGTATTGTAAAAAAACTTTTCTAATATTTTTATCGGAAAGTGGATAGTTAGATATGTTCTTTTTGTTTAACTCCCCATCACAAATTTCCATATTACCACTTGATAATACAACATCAGGATTTTCTTCCATGGAATTTACTTGTTTCTCCAATCTTTCAGGATAGCTCCAATCATCAGCATCTAACCTTGCAATATATTTACCTTTTGCCTCTTTTAATCCATTATTTAATGTTTGAGCTATTTTTTGATTCTCTTTGTTAGAAATAATTTTAATTCTTTTATCTTGTTTAGCATATCTCTCGATAATATCTAGAGTGGAGTCTGTAGAGCAATCATTGACAATGATAAATTCAAAATCTTTGTATGTTTGATCTATAATACTCTCTATTGCTGTCTCTATATATTTTTCTGCATTATATGCTGGCATTAAGACTGTGACTTTAGGATCTTGCATTTTGTTTTGCTAACTCTCTAACTAATTTAGTTATTTGTTTCTCTAGTTTGTTTACTTTCTCGTTTTGTTTGAATATGTAGTAGAAGATGAATACGATAGAAAGGTAAACTAGTACATCTATACCTCTTCCAACTCCAAAAAGTTTTCCTAGCTTATCTATGGTATTAGTGGGTAACCATATAAATACAAGAGCTATTCCCCAAAACATTCCCCAGAAGAGAAGTTTAAAGAATTGTGTTCTATCTTTGATAACCCTAACGATTAATTGTATTAGAATTACGGTTATTATTCCTGTAACAATATACTGTATTACCATTATTCTTTTAATTTTGATGATATTAATTTCATAGCAATATTTATACTATTTGATATTCTCTGTCCTTTAGCTTGTGAGTAGTCTGTGTAATGGATTGTAACAGGTACTTCTTTGTATTTAAGATTTAAGGATTTTACCTTATCTAATATCTCTGAAGCGTGTTCCATACGATCATGTTGTAGATCTAATTTCCTAGCAGTTTCAGCTGTCATTACTCTTAATCCATTATGTACATCTGTTAACCATATCTGAGAGAGGAGGAATGTGAAGAATATTCCTAATCTTAATATAATTTTCTTTTTTAAAGGTATTTTGTTTTCTTGTATGAATCTAGAACCTAGTACTATGTCATATTTACCTTTAACCAGGGTATCTAACATTTTGTCTAAATCTTTTACATCGTGTTGTCCATCAGAATCAAAATGAATTATATATTTAGCACCTCTATCTAATGCTATTTCCATACCTGTTTGTAGTGCTGCTCCTTGTCCTCTGTTAACTATATGTCTTGTTACTATTGCATTAGTATGATCTTTAACAACATTGTATCCATTATCTTTACTACCATCATCTACCACTACAATATTATTATATCCAGCATTGTTTAAATCCTTAATTACATTGAGAATCATTTTTTCATCGTTATACATTGGAATTGTTATGTAAATATCGGCATTTTTCATAGTTGACATGGCTTAAATTATACCATTAAGATATTTTTTCTTCCATATTAAGGGTTCTTAGTATTGAAAGTATTTCTTATTTGTATTAATATTGTGAACATAATAATTTAAATGCAGATAATTTAATGAAGAGAAAAGTTGGGATTATAGGTTGTGGTCATATTCTAGCCAGACATATAGAAGCGATTAATACAAATGAAAAGGATTTTGAATTAGTAGCTTTGTGTGATCGAAATGAAGAAGCATTAAATCAGGCAGTAAAGGATAACCCTGCAGCAAAAGGATTTGTAGATTATAAAGAAATGTTTGATAAGATGAAAGGCAAGATTAATTTTGTAGTTATTGCGACACCGAGCCACCTACATTATGGTATGGCTATTGATTCGCTTAATGCTGGATACGATATTTTAATAGAGAAACCAATAGGATTTGAATCTTCGAAGTTGCAAAAGATTCAAGATCTTGCAGATAAGTTAAAGAGAGAAGCTTACTGTGTATTCCAAGTTAGATACAACCCTGTTGTAAGGATGTTGGAAGAGGTTGTAAAGAAAGAGTTGTTGGGAGATATTAGGTGTGTAAGTTTTATACAAAGATGGCAAAGACCAATTGGTTATTTCTCAGCTTGGAGAGGGAATATTGATGAAGGAGGGAGAACACTTTATGAATACTCTATTCATTATTTAGATATTATTCAAAAATTCTTTGGTGTTCCAAAGGTTAAGTCTACTTGTACATTTAATCATAAACACCTAGACATTCCATTTGAAGACACTTTATATTCAATTGTAGAGTATAAAAATGGAGTCTCGGGAACAATAGAGGTAAACATAGCTGCAGAGCCATCTAATTTAGAATGTTCTATTTCCATTATGGGCTCTAAAGGGTTTTTGAAGATAGGTGGAAATGCAATAGATAAAATAGAAAGAGCTTCCTTTGAAACAGAATCATTAGAAAAGAAGTGGGTTAAGATTCAGGAGAAAAATGAGAAGTCTCAGAGTTCTGATGGTAAGTATACGGGCGCTTCCCCTAACCATCCAACACTCTATTATGAAATAGCTAGGGGAAGAGGTTTTAAGGTAGAGGAAAGCATTCCTGCTATCGAGTTTATAAAAAATATATATTTAAAAGAAAAGAAATAAGATGGAATTTAAAGAAGGGTTTAATAAGTCTGACTATTCTTTGTTAGAGGATAATATAAAGATTCATCCAAATGCAGAGATTGAAAAAGGTGCCAAAATAGGCGCAAACACGACTGTTCATAAGGCAGTGATAGGTGTCGTTGATATTGGTGAGAATTGCATTATTGGAAACTTTACTCTAGTAGAAGATTCTGTAAGTATTGGGGATGGGAGCAAGATATGGCATTTTTCTCATGTAAGGAATGGTGTAAATATTGGTAAGAATTGTATTCTTGGCAATTACGTATATATAGATTCAGGTGTCTCAATAGGAGATGAGACGAAAATTCAAAACTATGTACCTGTATTTCACGGTGTTAATCTTGAAGAAGGTGTTTTCTTAGGTCCCAACTCTTTAACGACAAATGATATGATTCCTAGGGCTCGAACAGATGATGGGCAACTTCAAAGTGATGCTGATTGGCAAGTTTCCGCTATATTCATAGGCAAAGATGCTTCCATAGGAGCAGGAGCAGTTTTAAGGCCAGGTATAAAAATAGGAGAAAAGGCACTGATAGGTGCCGGAGCTGTAGTGACTAAAGATGTCCCTCCTGGTGCGGTTGTTGTAGGTAATCCAGGTAGGATTCTAAGATATGTTGATGGTTATGAACCTAAATAATTTTTTTTATTGTTAAAAATATGATTCCAATATCTAAACCTCTAATAGAGAAAGAAGAAATAGATGCCGTAGTCAATGTTCTCCAATCTGGGATGATAGCACAGGGACCTAAAGTTGCAGAACTTGAAGAGATGTTTGCGAAGCTTTGTGGTACTAAGTATGCAGTTGCTGTGTCTAACGGAACAACGGCTCTCCATACGGCTTTAGTTGCTTTAGGTATTACTACAGGTGATGAAGTAATAACTGTCCCATTTACATTTGTTGCTACTGCAAACCCTATTGTAATGCAAGGGGGGAAAGTTGTTTTTGTAGATATTTCTGAAGATGATTTCTGTATTGATCCGTCTAAGATTGAAGAGAAGATAACCGGTAAAACTAAAGCAATCATACCTGTAGATTTATTTGGACAACCTTATAAGTATGATGAAATCAAAGCAATAGCTGAGAAACATAATCTCAAAATTCTTGAAGATGCATGTCAAGCGATAGGGGCAAGGCATAATGACTTAATGGTTGGGAACTTGGGTGATGTGGCAGCATTTTCTCTCTATGCCACAAAGAATATTGCTACTGGTGAGGGTGGTATGTTAACAACAAATAGTGAGAAGATTGCTAAGTTGGCAAAGATGTATAGGCATCATGGTCAGGATGAGGCGACTAGGTATGAGTATATGCAACTAGGACATAATTACAGGCTAACAGACTTGGCAGCGACAATAGGAGTTGAACAACTAAAGAAGATAGATAGAATAGTCGAAACAAGACAAAGAAATGCAAAACTTTACGATGAAGGGCTTAAAGATATAAAAGGTATAATACTTCCTCGAATAACAGAAGGTAATACTCATGTATATCATCAATACACAATTAGAATTACAGAGGATTATGGTAAATCAAGAGAGGAATTGATGACCTATCTTAAGGAGAACGAAATAGGGTGTGGAGTTTATTACCCCAAACCGTTACATCTTCATGAGCACTTTAGGAAGATGGGTTATAAAGAAGGAGATTTCCCAGTATCTGAGAAATTAGCCAAAGAGGTCTTATCTCTTCCTGTAAATCCGTTTGTTACAGAAGCAGATGTAGAGAAAATAGTTGGGAAGATTGTAGAATTTCAAAAGAAATAAATTGTCGTACAACTCAGTATCGTGGAAGAAAACAAAACAATTGCTGTATGTGGTTTGGGGTATGTAGGGTACCCAGTTTCAATGCTCTTTGCTGATGCAGGTTTTCATGTTATAGGTGTAGATATCCTTAAAGAAAGGGTAAAAAGACTAAATCAGGGAGTGAATCCAATTGAAGGTCAGGAACCAGGATTGGATGAATTAGTTAAAAAAGTATTTCGGGCTAAGAGATTTGAAGCAACAGATGATGTAAAAAAGTATAAGTTGGCTGACTATATAATTATTGCTGTTCAGACACCTGTGGGAGATGAAGATAAAAAACCAACTTACGAGAATTTGAAACATGCTTTGAAAGATATAGGTCAAAACATGAAGAAAGGTGTAACTGTGATTGTTGAATCAACTATAGCACCAGGAACTATGGGGAATATAGTCAAGCCTATCCTAGAGAAAGAATCTAGGATGAAAGTTGGTAAAGACTTTTTTCTGGCCAATTGTCCAGAAAGACTTATGCCAGGGCATTTGTTAGAGAATATACGATATTACAATAGAGTTGTAGGAGGATGGACTCCTAAATCTGGCCAAAATGTTATTGAGTTATATAAACATGTTGTAGAAGGAGAGCTAGAACTAACTGATTGTATTACTGCTGAAATAGTTAAGTCTGGTGAAAATACTTACAGGGATGTACAAATAGCTTTTGCCAATGAGATGGCACTTCTCTGTGAAGCTTACGGATCTAATGTTTGGAAGGTAAGAGAGCTAATAAATAATTGTAAAAAAATTACTGAAACAAGGCCAGAAGCTTTAAGACAAATGCATTTCCCTGGTGCTGGAGTCGGAGGACATTGTATTCCTAAAGATTCATGGTTGCTAATTCACGAAGTAAGGGATATTGTAAATCCACAACTAATTCCTACTGCAAGGCATATTAATGACTCTATGCCATACCATATGTTTGAACTATTGGAATGTGCTATGAAGGAAATAGAAAAAAGCAGGAAGGATCTCACAGTATTAATTTTGGGTTATGCATATGATGCAAACTCAGATGATGATAGAAACACCCCAACTCTTTCGTTAATAAAAGATCTAGAACAGAAAGGAATACAATATGAAATACATGATTCATACATTAAAGAATATAAATCTGATATTAACTCTTTAATTAAAAATAAAGATGCTTTGATTCTGATGACCGCTCATGATGAGTACAAATCATTGGATATTAAAGAAATTAAGAAATTAATGAAACAGAAACCTATAATTATTGATGGCAGGAATGTTTTTAATAAAGAAAAAGCTAAAAAAGTAGGTTTCGTTTATAAAGGCATTGGAAATATTTAATTGTAACCTCTTTTGGTAATAAAAATATGTTAAAAAACAAAACAATAGCAGTTGTTGTCCCAGCATACAATGAGGAGAGTCAGATAGAAATGGTATTGGAGTCAATGCCAGATTTTGTTGATAGAGTCATTGTTGTTAATGATGCTTCAAAAGATAAAACTGCACAAAAGGTTGGTAGATTTATTGAGAACGATATTACTAAAGCTACTAAATTGGAAAAATCTAATAAACTTGTACCTAATAAATATAACAAGGCAGAATTGGTTGTTCAACAGATTCAACAAGAAGAAATGAAAAAATACATACCTTCTGAAATAGTTAGTAAAGACTCAAGAGTTATACTTATTAATCATCTAAAAAATGGTTCTGTTGGAGCAGCAATTGCAACGGGTTATAAATGGTGTCTGGACATGGGAATTGACTGTACTGCAGTTATGGCTGGTGATGGACAGATGGATCCAGAGGAATTAGAATCTATATGTATGCCCGTTGTGGATGGTGAAGTAGATTATGTTAAAGGAAATAGATTGAAACACAGATCTGCTCGATTGGTAATACCAAAAATTCGTTTTCTAGGTAATTCAGTTCTGTCTTTAATGACAAAAATATCAAGTGGGTATTGGAAGGTTTCAGACACTCAGACAGGTTTTACAGCAATATCATTGGAAGCACTGAAGGGAATATATATATATGATATTTATCCATCTTATGGCTGTCCTAATGATATTCTTGTAAAACTAAATATCGCAGATTTCACAATTAAAGAAGTACCAATCAAACCAATTTATAGTGTAGGAGAGAAATCAAAGATGAAGATATTTAAAGTAATTCCTAGGATTAGTTGGTTACTTTTTAAACTGTTTTGGATAAGGTTATATAAAAAATATCTATTTAGAGATTTTCATCCTTTATTCCTTTTGTATCATTTAGGATTTCTATTACTATTAATAAATATTCCGTATTTTATTGCTGTGTTAAATGACATCCTTTTTGGTGTAAAAATAGCAACAAACTCTTTGATAGTTTTTATGTTCTTAAGCATTAGTGGCTTTCAATCATTGGTGTTTGCGATGTGGATGGATATGATGGATAACGAGAAAAAGCAGAAATAATTTAAAAAGGATTTCTATGCATAATTTTGTACAACAAGACATTGGAGGAATTACCAATTGGATTCAAAATGAGTATAAGAATAGGATTGAGAAAATAAAACAACTTAAAAAATGTACAAAGTGTTTATTACCTGAAACAATGCCATTTATAGAGTTTGATAGCGAGGGGGTATGTAATTATTGTAAAAACTATAAAAAAATAGAATTAAAAGGTAAAAAGGAATTGGAAGTAGAATTGCAAAAATTTAGAAATAATCAAGCTAAAGGACATGATTGTATCATGACATTTAGTGGAGGGAGGGATAGTAGTTATGCCCTACACTATATAAAAAATGAAATGAAAATGAATCCATTGGTGTATACATATGACTGGGGTATGATTACGGATATTGGTAATAGGAATATGAGAAAGATGGTTAAAGAGTTGGACTTGGAGCATGTTTTAATAAAGGCAAATATAGATAGGAAAAGAGAGAATATAAGATTAAATATTAATGCATGGTTAAGGAGACCTAATTTAGGTACAGTACCTCTTTTCATGGCAGGAGATAAACAGTATTTCTATCATGCTGGGAAGTTAAGTAAAGAAAGGAACTTGGACTTAGTTATTCTTAGTGAAAATCTACTTGAGATTACAGATTTTAAAACAGGTTTTTGTGGGGTGAAACCTAAACACCTAGAAGGTAAGAAATTTTACTCTCTCAACCTTGCGTCCTTGTTTAAACTTCTTGCCTTTTATGGTAAAGAATATTTGTTAAATCTATCGTATATTAACAAATCTTTGTTTGATAGCATTGGTGCCTTTGGATCTTATTATGTCATGCCACATAAATTACTTTCTTTGTATTCCTATATAGAGTGGGATGAGGAGACCATAGAAGATATTCTGATTAATCAATATGGTTGGGAGAAGGCTAAAGATAGCAATACTACTTGGAGAATAGGTGATGGCACAGCCGCATTTTACAACTATATCTATTATATGCTTGCTGGTTTTTCTGAAATAGATACTTTTAGGAGTAATCAAATCAGAGAAGGGAAAATGAGTAGAGAGGAGGCGGTTACTAGAGCCGAGAAAGAGAATATGCCGAGGATAGAGTCAATGCTTTGGTATGCTCAAGTGGTGGGTTTTGATCTGTTGAATGCTTTGAAAATAATTAATAGCCAGACACCTTTGTATGAAAAAGAGAGTGATTAACATATTATTTAATGACTTTACTAATGATAACAGAGTATTCAAAGAGTCTATATCATTAATAAAGGGAGGGTATGATGTAGAGTTAGCTGCAACAAGATTTGATACAACTATACCCCAAAACGAAAACATAGATGGAATTAAAGTCACTAGATTTAATGTAGGTAGTGTCAAGATTTTACCTTTGAATCTTTTGTTATTTTGGTTTAAGTTAATAAGGAATTATTCAAAAGAAAAGATATTTCATTGTAATGACTTATATGCACTACCACCTGCTTATTTTATAAAAAAAATCCTGCATAGAGATATAAAGATAGTTTATGATTGTCATGAACATGAGACTGAGGCTGGCGTATATATTGGTAAGCCAATCTTGAAGTTCTTTGCCAAGATTTTTGAAAAGAGAATGATTAAAAGTGTAGATAAAGTAATTACAGTGAGTGAATCTATTGCAGATGATTATGTAAGAATGTATGGAATAGAAAAACCGTCTCTTGTCTTGAATTGTCCTAAGTATAAAAAGTATAAAAAGTACAATCTGTTTAGAGAGAAGTTCAACATAGGTGAAGATAAGGTGCTTTTTCTTTATCAAGGAGAGTATCTGCCTGGCAGAGGGGTAGATAATCTTATAGATATTTTCAAAGAATTGGAGAGTAAGAATGACAAGCAAGTGCTGATCCTTTTGGTATACGGAGATAATTTAGACTCTCTGAAAGATAAAATAAAGGAGAGTAAAAATATTTATTGGCATGATAAGGTTCCCTCTGATAGTTATATGAGATATGTTGCGTCTTCTGATTGGGGAATATACCTGATGGAAAATACGTGCAAAAACCACGACTATGCTTTACCTAATAAAATATTTGATTACGTTTCTGCTGGGTTACCATTAATACTTTCAAATTTGAAAGAAATGAGTCGTTTTGCTTTGGCAAATAAAGTTGGGTATATAATTAATCCAGAACAAAAAGAAGAGATTCTACTTCTCTTGCAACGTATTGATAAAAAGGGAGTAGATTCTTTCAGTTCAAAATTACAGATAACCTCAAAGCAGTACTGTTGGGAAGAACAGGAAAAGATTTTATTTAAAGTATATAATTCTCTCTAATATGAAGGTCGTATCATTAATAGGTGCTCGTCCACAATTTATCAAAGAAGCCGTCTTAAATAAGGCTTTTAAGAAAGAAAAGATAGAAGAAATAATCGTAAATTCTGGTCAGCATTATGATTATAATATGTCTGATATTTTTTTTAAGACACTAGGAATTAAGAGTCCTGATTACAACTTACAAGTAGGTTCTGGTTTGCATGGTGAAATGACAGGAAAGATAATGATTAAGTTTGAAAAGCTTGTTATGAGTTTAAAACCAGATATAATTCTTGTTTACGGAGATACCAATACAACTTTGGCAGGAGCTTTAGTAGGGGCAAAATTAAAAATAAAAGTTGCTCATGTGGAAGCGGGTGTGAGAATGTTACCTAAGAACATGCCAGAGGAGATAAATAGAGTCTTAACGGATAGGATTTCTTCCTACCTGTTTTGTCCTACTATGAGTGCAGTTGAGAACCTTAAGAAGGAAGGGATAACAGAGGGGGTTTATTTTACAGGTGATGTGACATATGATCTCTACTTACAGACTCAAAAGTCTTTTGACTACCAAGTTTTTGAGGAGTTATCACTCTTAGAAAACTCTTATTATGTTGTTACAATTCACAGGGATTACAATGTAGATAAGAAAGAGGTTCTAAAAGAAATTCTCATGTCATTACAGGAACTATCAAAATCTTTTAGAGTTGTATTCCCAATACATCCTAGAACGAGCCAAAGAATAAATGATTTTGGGCTAGACTCTTTGACTAAAAATTTAGATATTTTAGAACCAATTGACTATTTGAAGATGATGGGATTGATAGAGAGAAGTAAGGGTGTGATAACAGATAGTGGTGGTTTACAAAAGGATTCATATTACTCTAAGAAGCCTGCATTTCTATTAATGCCAGATCCAGCCGCACATGAACTTGTTGAGTTAAAAATGAATTTCCTATGTAAGCCAAACACTCTTCTAGAGCATATAGAACAGGCTAAATCATATAGATATGTTGAGGGGATACAGGGCGATGGTAACTCAGGTGCTCAGATTGTTAAAATCTTAAAACAGGATAATAGATAAATTTTCTTATTAATACTCCATTATGCAAATTTGTAAAAAATGTGTCCTTGATGCAAATATTCCTGAGATAGAATTTAGTCAGGAGGGTGTCTGCAACTATTGTGAATTACATGATAATCTCTCTAATGCTTTCCCAAATGATGAAACTGGGAAAGCTTCGATTACTAAAATATTTGAGGATATAAAGAAGAAGGGGAGAAGGCAAAAATACGATTGCTTGGTTGGTATTAGTGGAGGTGTTGATAGTGTTTATCTATTAGGCTTGGTTAAAAGTCATGGCTTAAACCCTCTTGCAGTTCATATTGATAATGGATGGAATTCAAAAATTTCTGACAAGAATATTGTAAATATAATAAAAATTTTAAAGGTGGATTCTGTCAAATATGTTATTGACAAGAGCGAAATGAATGATGTGTTAAGGTCTTTCATGTCAGCTTCATATGCATGGGCAGATGGTCCTACGGATATTGCCTTACTGTCTGTACTTTATAAAACAGCAAAGGATTATGGAATCAAAAGAATCCTTGTAGGTAATAACTTTCGAACTGAAGGTAGACAGCCAACAGAATGGACACATATTGATGGAAAGATATTAGATTTTATACATAAGAAATATGGAAGTATTAAAGAGTTAAAATCTTTCAAGAATCTGTCTTTATGGGATCTTTTTAAATATGAGTTCTTATATGGTATTAAAATAATTAAGCCTCTTTACTATATTGATTACGACAAAGCTAAGGCAAAAAAAGAGATAGAGAAGAAATACAACTGGAAAGATTATGGGGGGCATCACCACGAATCCGTATTTACACGTTTTATAATAGGGTGTTGGTTGCCTAAGAAGTGTAATATTGATAAGAGGAAAATAACATTTTCTGCTCAAGTGAGGTCTGGTTTTAGAGATAGAAAAGGAGCATTGGAAGAATTAAAAGAACTTCCATACAGTGAAAAGCTTATGGAGGAAGATAAGCAGGAAATAATAAGAAGATTGGATTTTACTGAAGAAGAATTTGAAAATATTATGGAGAAACCATATACCACTTATAAAGATTTTCCTTCCTACAATGGTATTTATACCCTTGTAGATAGGTATATGAAATTTGTATACAATCTGTTTGGTATTAAACCTATGATGGCATTTAAGTTGCCGAAGTATAGTAGTGTAGGAGAAGTACAATTTGATAGGTACAGATTAAAGAAAATAGCTTCATTAGTTCAGGGTAGAGAGAAAATACTAGATGTTGGTTCAGCAGCTTTCCCAAATATCTTCTTAAAGAATAAAACAATAATAGGATTAGACCTTAATACAACGAAGGGGGCTTCACATTATAAGAAAATAGTTATTGGCAATGTTGATGATTTACCTTACCCATTTAAAGAAAATGAGTTTGATGCAGTTACTGCAGGAGAAATAATTGAACATTTAGAAAATCCTAATCTTTTTCTAAAAGGTGCATACAATATATTGAAAGCAGGTGGCACATTAGTTCTTTCAACACCAAATCCAAATTCTATATGGGAAAGAATTTTGACATTAAATTTATCTCGTAAGTATTTTTATGATCCAGAGCATTTTAATCTATATCCTCAAAGGTGGTTAATAAGGATATTAGAAAGAAATGGTTTCAAAAATATAAAGGTGTATTCTGGAGGACTAACTGTTCCATTTTTTAATAAAAACATTTATTTCCCTAGACCATGGGCTGAATATACTGTTATATCTGCAGAAAAATAGAGATGAAAAGTTTACTAACAAAGTTAAAAGATAAATACTTAGGTAAGGGTACTTATAAAAAGAATGTTGTGAAAATGGTAGGAGCTAGGGTTGTTTCTCAGCTGATTCCGATACTTCTTTCACCACTTTTAACAAGAATATACACACCACAGGAGTTTGGGGTTTTTGAGGTATACTTAACAGTTGTTTCTATTGCAGGAATTATCTCAAATGGTAGGTATGCTTTATCTCTTTTACTACCAAAAAAGGATAGGGAATCTCATGTTTTAGCATTGTTGTCTGTTTTCCTAACAACTGTCTTTACAGTAGTTTTAACCGCTTTAATTTACCTCTTTAGGGACAGGTTTTTTGTTGTATTAAATGTTGAATCTATAAAGCGATACCTTCCATTACTATCTCTTAATATACTGTTCTTTGGTATTTGTGAAATCTTTTTTATTCTTGAGTTAAGAAAGAAGCAATATAAGAGATTGGCTATAAATGTTATTGTTCAATCAACGGTCATGATTATTAGTAGAATTACTTTCGGTTATATGGAAATGGGAGCCTATGGTTTAATATTGTCGTATTTATTAGGTTACATTGTAAGTACTTTACACCTGTTATATAAATTTAAGTTGTTGATAAATTTTGATGTTTTTGAGCAAGAAGTTAAAGGATTGGCTAAGCAGTATGTAAACTTTCCTAAATTTTCTCTTATTTCTGATGGAATGCAGAATCTAACAAATTCATTCCCTAGTATTCTATTGAATAAGTACTTTGGGAGTAATTCAGCGGGATACTTTTCTCTCTCAGATAAGATATTAGGTTCACCTTTATGGTTTGTTACATCGTCAGTAGGAGATGTATATAGGCAGGAAGCATCGGAACAGTATAGAAAAACAGGAAGTTGTAAGAGTGTTTTTATAAAGACTGTAAGGGGGTTACTTTTCTTCGGTATAGTGCCTTTCCTAATTATTTTTCTTGTTGTTCCCTTATTAATACCTTTTGTATTTGGTTCTGATTGGAGTATGACAGGTACTTTTGTGAGGGTGTTTTCTTTGATGTATTTTACTTCTTTTTTAACAAATCCTATTTTGTATACTCTGAATATCTTGAACAAGCAGAAATATTTAGTGCTGTTTCAGGTAATAAAGCTGTTTTCTATTATAATTGCTTTTGTAATAGGTTTTTATTACAAAAATATAATATTAACATTAGCAGTCTGGTCTGTGTTGGTTTCTGTTGGAAATCTATTTGCTCTATATTTATCTTATAGGTTCGTATCTAAACTTAGCGATTATTATAATGATTCTACAGAAATTTCTTAATCAAGAAAAAAATAGAAGCAAGGTGTATTATTTTTTTATAGGTGTAATATTCTTTGTTTTTGTCGTTCAGGCTGTTTTCTTTGCTTTAAATATCAAAAAAGGACTCCCTCCTGATGAGGGATATCATATAGCCCTATCTGAAATATATTCTAAGACATTTTCCATTGCAGATAATACTGAAGAAAGTTATCATTTGGGACAAATTTCTAACACACCATTCCTTTATCATTGGTTGGCAGGGAGAGTTATAAATGTAAAGGATATTTTCTTTCCAGATTCAGGTAATGTTGTACTTCTAAGGTTGTTTTCCGTTTTTATTGGTATATCAAATCTAGTTATTGCACTCAAAGTTATAAGATTTATAACCAGAGATAAGCTTGTTCATATTCTCTTTCTGATAATGTTGAGTAATACGTTAATGTTTGTATTTATGTCTGGTAGTGTGAGTTATGATCCTTTATCAATATTTTTCCCGTCGATTATAATTCTTTATTCTTTAAGACTATTTAAATATCATAAGGTTAAGTTTTTGTATTCTATTGTGATATTTATGGCATTTGGTAGCTTGACAAAAATAACATTCTTGCCTTTTATGCTTGCCAGTAGTCTAGTTCTTATTTTGCATGAGTCAAGATATTTAAAGGAATATAGAAAACAGTTTAGGAATCTTGCAAAAATACTTAAGAGAAATATAGGTTTGATATTACTCTTTATATTGATGTTTTTTTCCAGTGCACTAGCTGTGGGTTTCTATGGAAATAATCTAATTAAATACCATTCTCTCAAACCTAGTTGTTCGAGAGTGCTACCTGAGGAGCATTGTATGAAGGGTGCTGAGTTTGCTCATTACTATGAGGCAGAAAAAAATGCTCTTCCCCGAACTGAAAGATTACGGCTTTTAGATTATTTATCTAAATGGGGAGGGTTAATGCTTGATAGGACTTATGGTCTTTGTGCTCACAAGTCTTTGTTGTTAGATTATAATTCATTCTATTCTCATTTATTAATTCTATTGTTTGGTTTCATGGCTTCAATAAGATATTTTGATAAGGACAAGATAGAACATGTCTTTTTTTTGTGTCTAATATTCGTCTATTTTATTGTTTTATCTGTATTAACTAATTATAAATCATATCTTTTGCATGGGATTACAGATGCAGCAGTTCAAGGACGGTACTTATTTCCAATAATAATACCTTTTTATGCATTGATGTCACTAAGTATGTTGTCTTCAAAAAATAAATATATAAGGTTGATAGTTTTTGCAATTACATCCATAGTTTTCATAATAGGTAATATCCCATTCTTTTTAAGGGGAGTTACTGAGGAATGGTTCTTTTTAGAATCTACTGGAATCTCAACAGTTAACTTACTAAAAAATTTTTTATAATATCTTGTTCCTGTAAGATAGTGTTTATTAGGCTTCTTTTATAAAAAATCAGTATACATATATTTATATATTAAGTATAATCCTAGATAATAAGTTTTTAGGGAAGAGATATGTTAGGTCGTATTAGAAGATTCATCTTAAGGCAATTAGAAGCTGAAAAGATAAAGAAAATCAAAACAAGTAAATATTTTGATGAGGAGTATTATTTGTCTCAGAATGCAGATGTAAAAGCTTCTGGGATTGATCCTGCAACCCACTTTCATTTATATGGTTGGAAAGAAGGTCGTAATCCTAGTTCACACTTTAATATGTCTATGATATTAAAGGAGTACCCTGAGATACGAAAAAAAACTCAGAATCCGATTCTTTATGTTTTAGAGAATAAGTTAGAAAAAGAAATAACTAAAAAGAATTTAGACTTAAAAACGACAGCATCAGAACTGATTTCTGCTTATTTTAGAGAATCTACACCCCTTAATACCCTCGCTGTTGACTCGGAAGAAACAAGGTTGAACATAATTTACAATGGTTTTGACTCTTCATGTTTCTTTGGAGGTAAAGCAACAGCATTGATGTTAGCAATAATGTTTGCTAAGAAGTATCGATATGGTCTAAGAATTATTTCACAAAATCCTGAGAAAAAGGTCTTTTATGATTTTCTAAAACTATTCAACTTGGATTATAGTGGGAAAATAGAGTTTTATTCAACGGAAGAGTCAGATAAATGTCTTGAAGTGGGAAAGAAAGACCACTTTCTATGTACTATGTGGTCAAATGCAGATGCAGTACTAAACACACCTACAATCACAGGTAAGGTTTTTTATATTATGCAGGAAGTTGAAACATTTTTTTATGATCATGGAGATAATCATTTAAGATGTTTTAATACCTTAACAGATGAAAGACTGATTCCAATTGTAAATTCTAAACTCCTACGTGACTATTTATTAAACCAAGGCTATGAAAATGTTAAAGAGGGTGTCTACTTTGAGCCTTCATTTCCCAAGGATTTGTACTCTCCATCAAAGGAGAGTTTTAAAAAGAAAAAAGAATATAAATTGTTCTTTTATGCGAGACCAACACATCAAAGGAATCTTTTTTATTTTGGTCTCAATATTATTAATCAAGCCTTTCTTAGAGGAATATTAGATCCTAAGGAGTGGAAAGTATATATGGCAGGAGATAGCAATATGCCTGATTTTAGATTTGATTCTAGGGTCAAGCTAGAAAAATTAGGAGTAATGAAATGGGATGAATATACGAACTTTGCTGCTACAGTTGACTTGTGTTATAGCACAATATATACACCTCATCCAAGTTACCCTCCATTTGATTTTGTAACATCAGGTGCAGTTGTTATTACAAACAAATATCAAAATAAAGGAGATCTTCATATGTATAGTAAGAATATTGTGAGTGGAGAATTAAAGGAAGAAGAGATGCTTAAGAAATTTTCTGAAGCTGTTGCATTGGCAAAGAACCCTTCAAAGAGAAAGAAGAACTATGAAAGCAGTAAGATAAATAGGGCTTGGGCAGATTCCTTTAAGGATGTTTTACCATTTATGAATGATAAGTTAAAGAGTAAATAAATGTATACAATAGATAGACCAAAAGATTTTACAATGGAACTAGATGTAGACTCTTTTGAGGTAAGATTACAAAAACTACTCCAAACGGGTAAAAAAGTTGTTTATATTAAAAATCAGTTTGATAACTCTACTTTCAGGTATAGATGTTTTAATGTTGTACAGGCGATGTCTGAACAAAAAGAGTATGTAATAACATATTTTTTAAGTTCAGAAATTCCGTTAATTTCCAAATTTTTACAAAAGATAGATATTCTGATTCTTCAAAGGGCTATGTGGGATTTAAACATAGAGAATATAATTTCTTATGCTAGGAATTTGGGGATACAAGTAGTATATGATGTAGATGATTTAATTGTAAACCCTAAGTATATACCTCTATATTTAAATAATTTAGGAATAATAAACAAATCAGATATTTCGTTTGATGTGCATTTTAATTTTGCTTCTAAATACTTTTCTGTTGCAGAGAAATGTGACTCATTTATAGCTACCAATAAGTTTCTTGCAGAAATCCTAGAAAAAGATTTTTTCAAATCTGTCAGCATAATTCCTAATTTCTTAAATAAGGAGCAAGAATCTCATTCTGCACAAATAAGAAAAAAAAGAGTCTTAGATAAGTCTAAGTTTGTAATGGGTTATTTTAGTGGCTCACCATCTCATTATAAAGATTTCAGTCTTCTTATCGGAGATATTAAAAGATTCTTAGAGGAATATAAAGACACTTTTTTGAAAATAGTTGGCCATATTGATATCCCTAAAGAATTGAGAGAGTATGAAGATAGGATAATTCAAGTACCATTTGTGTCTTACGAAGAATTGCAGTATGAAATAGGTGAGGTGGATGTCAATTTAGTTCCACTTCAGCAAAATCTCTTTAATAATTGTAAATCCGAATTGAAATACTTTGAGGCGGGTATTGTAAATGTAATTTCAATTTGTTCCCCTACATATGTTTACAATCAAATAGTAAGGGATGGTCTTAATGGATATATAGCAAGAGATGGTGAATGGTTTGCAAAGTTAGATTTTGTCTACCAAAATCGTAATAAAATGTCTCAGATTGCAAAAAGAGCTTTTAAAACATCTCTTGATTTCTATGGTGTTGAGAATCAGTCAGAAAAAATAGTAGATGTATACAATTCAATATTATTAAATAGCTAACGATTGCTAAAAGTTCTTTTCAATCTTCTATATTGGCTTAATACTTTCCATATTCTTCCCTGTTTAAAAGCTCTAAATTCCTCAACTTCTTTTTTGTACTCGTTCATTACTTTTTCTTTCTCCTTCCAAATATTCTCTTTATCCTCCCAAGTCTTCTCCTTCGTTTTGAACTCAACTAGATTGTCATGCATTTTTCCCATTGTCTTATGCATCTCAGACAGTTCTTCCTCTAGCAAATTGTTTTTTTCTTGTAGTTGTTCTATTGCATACCCTGCATCCTGGTTATTTGAGAGGGTGGTGTAGTAAGATACAAGGTTGTTTTCGGAGAGTTCTAGGTCCTGATTAAGAAAAATAACCCCTAATCCATGATAATGTTCAAATGTAATTGTATTTTTATATCTCTTTTTTAATTCATCCCACAACTTATATACTCCAAAATCATCTTTTGTCTCACATACATCATGGAACATAATAATGCCTGTATCTTTCTTTACTTTTGGTAACCAGGTATCAAAGTCATGTTTAACAGCTTCATATGTATGTAATCCATCAATGTGTAATATATCTATACTATTATCTTTAAATTCTTTTAATGCATTATCAAATAGCATTTTAAGAGGTATTATATTTACATCCTTGTAATATTTTTTAGATATTTTTAAAAATTCTTTATAAATATCCTCTCCATAATATCCTGCTTGAGGGTCTCCTTCCCATGTATCTATACCATATAGTTTTGTATTTAGTTTTGAATCTTTAATAGCTTGTGCCATAGAGAACAGAGAATTCCCTTTGTGTGTACCTAATTCAACAATGACCTTTGGCTTAGTATTTCTTACTAGATCATATGCAAAGAAATAATGGCCACTCCATGCGGATGTATTTATTGGGAGATCATTGACAAACTCAAAGATAGGGAGGTAATAAAACAACTTAATTGTTTCTGTAGAATCTAGTTTCATCTCTTAATTCTATTGTTTTATATCTATTATTACAAGTCATTATTTGTTATTATTTTCTTATGTTAGTTCTGAAATCATTATTTAGAAAGAAAGTCTTTTATACTGCGAACTTCGGTGATTAATTATGACAGAAATATAAGAATTACAGGTGTGATTTAAAAACAATGAGTAAAAAATCTATATATACAATATCTTCAGTAAAAGATGAGGCTGACATTATTGAAAGTCTTGTTCGTTATACTCTTAATTTTGTAGATGGAATGGTGATAAGTGATAATAAGAGTACAGATAATACATTATCTATATTAAAGCAATTAAAATCAGAGGGTTTGAATATAGACATAATAGAAGATCAAAAGGTGGAATATAAAGAGTTAGAAAAAAAGAAAGAGCTTTTAGACTATGTTATGAAGACATATTCGCCAGATTGGGTATTATGCTTAGATGCAGATGAGTTTCTCTTTAATATTGATTACACAAATCCAAGAGATTCTATTCTCTCATTAAATCCTCTAGAAGAAAATAGAATTCTATGGAGGACATTTGTTTTGAATGGAGATGAAAAAAAGAAGAGGGATTTATTCCTAAGAAAATATTGTATAGAAGAGATGAGAGTTGTGAGGAATTTTTTAAGACAGTGATTTCTAAGGAGTTATATGAAAAAGGTTGTTTATTTAATCTTGGTGCTCATACTCTTCGTCACTCAGCATTTGTTCCTGAAGTACATAATTGCAAAGATTTATTTCTAGGGCACTATCCTGTAAGGTCAGTAAATCAATTAACAGTGCGAATAATATCAGGGACACTAAATGTGCTTTCCCAGGAATCACGAGAATCAGGAAGAAGTTTTCATAGGTTTGAGATTCTAGATACAATTATTCAAAACGGTTGTATTGACAAGAAAACCCTGCATAAAGAATCCCTATACTATGCTATGAAAGATAATACTGTAAATGTAAAGACTCAATTAGAACCATTAGATACCTCTTTCTGTAAAGGGTTAGATATTAAGTACTCTTTAAAAGAGCCGCAAAGTTCACTTGTTACAGCATTGTCTATGGGAACAATTTTGATAGATAAACTCAGGAAAGAAAAAGATGATTTATATAATACAAAAATACATTTGGAGCAAGAATTGTCGAGCAAGCAGAAGAAATTGGTAGAAGTGAATACTTTGCTTCACAATATACTTACTAGTAGAGGTTGGCTTTTTTTAGAAAAATTACGAGGTATTAAAAGAAAGGTTAATAAACCTTAGTTCATTTTCTCATACTACAGTGTTTTTGAGGGATTTATAAATTGTTTCTTTTTTAATTATCCTATTCCAAAAGAATCTCTAGTGGGTTTTCTTAAAAGATCTTCAATGAAGTTTAAAGATGTGTTTAAGTGGTGTGATAAATAGTAACCTCTTCCCATCCCCTCCCCAATCTAGTATCCTATATTACTAAGGCTATCTAACTTTATACAATATAAACATGAAAATCCTAGTAACAGGTGGTGCAGGCTTCATAGGTTCTTACTTCATAAAATACTGGATGGATAAATATCCAGAAGATAGTATTACCAATTTAGATAAACTAACATATGCAGGTAATTTAGAAAATCTTAAAGAAGTAGAAAACAATCCCAATTACAAATTCATACAAGGAGACATATGTGACAAAGAATTGGTAATGGACATAACCAAAGGAATAGACCTCATCGTACATTTCGCAGCAGAATCCCATGTAGATAGAAGCATAGAAGGACCAGAAGAATTCATAAAAACAAATGTAATGGGAACACTAACACTACTAGAAGCCGCATTAGCCAATGGAGGTATAAGATTCCATCACATATCCACAGACGAAGTATTCGGAGAACTACCATTAGATAACCCAAATGCCAAATTCCATGAAGGAATGCCATATGCCCCCAGAAGTGTATACTCCGCATCTAAAGCATCCTCAGATCACTTTGTAAGAGCATACTACCATACATTCAAACTACCCATTACAATATCCAATACATCTAACAACTATGGACCGAACCAACATCCAGAAAAACTAATACCACTAGCAATAACAAGAGCAATAATGGATGAAGAAATACCAGTATATGGAGATGGAAAACAGATAAGGGATTGGGTATTTGTAGGGGATCATGTAAGAGGTATAGAGATGGCTATTAAGAATGGAGAGATAGGACATACATATCTCTTTGGAGGAGATGGAGAGAGACATAACATATGGATTGTCAAAAAGATTCTTGAATATCTTAATAAACCAGAATCCCTCATTGTTCATGTAGGAGACAGAAAAGGTCACGATGTAAGATATGCAATAGACAATACCAAATCTAACAAGGAATTAGGATATACACCAGATAAAGATATAGAAGGATGGTTAAAAGAAACAGTGGATTGGTATGTAAATAATCAAGATTGGTGGAAACCATTAAAACCATTAGCAGACAAACAGGCAGAGGGATACTTAGCAAAGAGGATATAACTCCATCCCTAAGTTGATAACAAAAATAAAAGTGTGTAAAATATCATATATGAAAAAGTCCTTTTCAAAAGTACTAATATCGTTCTTCCTCCTATCTACTTTCACTGGAATAGTATATGCTACAAAATATTTAGCACCTCTCTCATTCACACTCTCCAATCAACCACGATACAAATATTCTTTCGAAGAAGGTAGACCGATTCTAGAGAAAACAGGTCGTAAGTCTATTCAGAAAGAAAATCTAAGTATTAAGTGGGGTGCAGTATTCTCATACCCATACCGAAGTACAGAATACAAAGAAATTCACCTCGATGAGGACAATCTAGAATGGAAATGGAGAGAGGAGGGAAACAGATTAATAGGGGAGACATCAATAGAATCATGTCCGGTGACAGTAGAGTACTTCATACAGGAGAATATATTGATAAGTAAGGTGTCATTCACAAATACAACAGAAAATATCCTCAAAGATCTTAATTATGTCTTTGAGATAAATTTCCCACCAAACTTTGTAGTCTCTGAAGGAAAGATTCTCACGTCTAAAGGGAACAGGGCAGGGGAGATAGTCATCACAACAGGGGGATATGAAGGAAGGTTGGAGAGTAGATATGATGGTAAAGAAAAAAGCTCTGCTAACTATTTAGTATATATTGGTAATGTTGAACCTAATCAAACAAACAATGCAATGATTGAACTTAAATACCAATAATGAACAGAAGTAGATTTCTTAAAAGAATAATTCAGATAGCATCACCTTTGTTTATACTACTTTCCTTTAGTACATTCTCATTCGCTGGTTGTACAGGAACCCCAAAGACATGTGCAAACCTAGTCACAGAGGGCTGTGCAAGTTGTGGTTGCTCATATACGGCAGGGTATTGTAGCAACAATGGAGCTTGTAATAGTAATACAACCTCAGCAACATGTAGTAGTTGTTCCTGTGCTGGGTGCACATGGTCAGGTACCAGTTGTCCTTGGGTAGGAAGTTGGGATGGAAATGAGTGGGTACTAGAACATGAAGCATTCCCATTCGCCGCCTTTGAAGGTGTAAGTACGACAACATACGACTCATTACCCAAACTCAAATGTATTGATGGAAGTATAAAGGTAAAGATATTTGAGGGACTTCCTGAGAAATCACATATAAAGGATTTCAAATTATATAAAACAGAAAAAGTAAATGGACTAGTAAAACCAGATCTCAATGGAGTACCAAGAGTAATTAATGAAAAAAGAACCCCTGATGGTTGTAACAGTTCATCAGAACAAGAGTGTCTAACTCTCATCTCCGAGTATGATGAGAAGTTCTGGGAACCTAAGTTTGACGAATCGAAAACAGAGGACTGGCTTGAAGTAGAATTCAAGGATGTGCAATCTGAACTATCAAAACTATACATTGTAGCAAGGAAGCAGACTCTGCTTACCACATATTATGAATATATGGCTCATATGATGGGAGAGAAGCAATTCGGTCTGTTTAGCAAAATATCAACATTGGGTATCTTTAATAAAAAGGTAGAACAGTGGTGGGACGAGAATTTAAAAATGAAGGTTGAATTATGGGATGGTCAGAATTGGGTATCTCAAGGTCTAATTTCTGCAGGATATCACATGCCTGGAAGTGGTGCGGATGATTTCTTAGTATCATTAAACAAACTAGAACCTAATTCAAATAATATAAAGGTAAGGTTCAAATTTCTCACAGGTGGTTTCGGTATAGATTATCTATCTCTAGACACAACTCAAGATCCAGAGATAAAAATATCCCAAATCAACCCAATAAGGAGTACCCTTAATGACGCTCCTATCACAAATATCTTTCCCTTATCTATGAGTCTGGAAGATTCTTTAGTAATGACATATGAATGTGATGTAAATGACTCCTTCTACTTCTCAATCGATGGATACTACCTACCTGACAACTATCAAAAAGAGAGGGAGAAGAGTCCTATATGTGCATGGAATGAATTGATTGATTTCTTTTTAAGTGGCAAAGAGAATGTTGTAGAGAATGCCTCAAAAAAAGGTTTGTATAAACATGCGCAGTGTATGAGCTCATTTACAGAGGAAGAGATTGCAGAGCAACAAAGAGAGTGTCCCTCATACTATCTACTTTGGGTAATATTCGCTTTAATACTCTTAATTATCCTGTTCCTCCTCTCAAAGAAATTAAAAAAACAATATTTCATTTCAATATTGATAATCACACTATCATCCTTAGGTCTAAGTCTAGGCGTAATCTCCTCATATGCCTCTCAGAGTTGTAATGGCACACTTAATTGTACAAACTGTACAGAAACAAGTTGCAAAGGATGTTCTCGATGCATATGGACAGCACCCATTTGTGGTGGCACTCCTTCAAGTTGTTCTACATTCACCAATCAGTCAGCATGCTCCGTTTGTGGTTGTACATGGCAATCAACAGGCCTGCTTGTGGATATCGTGAATGCTTCAAATGTCTCCGTCCCAGCACCAAGCTTCAGCATGGTAAACAAGCAACTATCATTCTTCCCAGAAATATCTACAGGCACACTAGGAACTTCCGCTCAGAAAATATTTATACAATCTGATGGTACGACAAGATGGCAGGTTAGTATAGCAGCAACTAATGGTCCAACAGCACTTTGGCAAAATGCGGGGAATAACAAGTTCTATGACTTCAATGATGCTACATCCTCTGCTGGAGATGGTGGTGACAGTGACACCTATGGTGGCCAATTATCAATATCTCCATCAGGCTCAACACTCACTGCAGGTTCAGGCTGTACAACTACAGGACTTACACGAGGGAGTGATTCAGCTTTTGTGGAGGGTAGTGTGAATTCCATCCTCCTTCTATCAGCGACATCACAATTAAACGGATGTAATTGGTCTCTTACAAATATTGGTATGTCACAGATTATTCCTAATGAGCAGGCAATAGATACCTATGGCTTAAGTTTAACATTTACAATTGTTGCAATTTAATTTGTGGCAGTGTATATTGATTTAATTCAAGTTTGTTGACAAGAGCTTCAAAAAGATACTATTATTAAATTGTAATCTTAAATAATAAAGGAATGAAAAGAAATAAAACAATAATTGCTGTTAGTGCTCTCTTAATTACATTTGTTACTGGAGCAACCAGTATGTACTTTATGTACAAAGAGAAATATGGAATTGTCAGGTCAGCAACGACAGCCATAACTCAGATTATTAATCCAGGAATACTAAGCACAGATGTTGTTGATGCATCATACGAACCAGTAGCAAGTCCTACATTCGCGATGACTGATACTACAGTTAAATTCTCTTGCCAAACTACCACTGGTACCTTAGGTACTTCCACACAACAGATTTATGTGGAGAATCCTGACGCTGCAGATGGAGGATGGACATTGACAATTGCTGCAACATCTGGAGCAACAGCATATTGGAATAGCGCAGTAGATTACGACTTCAACGATCCAGATACTTTAGGTTGTGAGGATGGAGCAACAGATTCTGACTCATTGGGAGGACAGTTAAGCATTAATCCATCAGTAGGTACACTTGTAAAAGCTACCTGTAGAACTTGTGGAATAACTGGTATTACCAAGGGCTCATCCTCAGCATTTAATGAAGGGACATTAGATAGTATTACCTTGCTCTCAGCAGCGGCAGCTTCCGATGATATCGGAAACTGGGTGTTTACAGGAGTGGGTCTTTCTCAGACAATCCCACCAGAACAGCCAGCTGCAAATGATTACTCAATTAATTTAACAATTACTGTAACAGCAGTATAATCGGTATTTGGAAAAATGAAAAAAACAAAAACTGCCATATTCACCCTTCTTCTCTTTACTGTATTTGCATCTTCTATATATGCAATTGAGCAAAGAGGTATAGGAATCCTTCCCGCAAATCCAAGGGAAGACAATGAGAGAACTCAATCTATATTCATCTATGAAAGTGCTCCAGGGAGTGTAGTAGAAGATGGAGTTATGGTCATTAACAATACCAAAGAGACTAAAACAATCCTCATATATGCTACAGATACAACGCCTTCTTCAGATGGTGCTTTCGCATGTAAGCAACTTGTAGAGGAAGTTGTAAATGAGGGTACTTGGTATAAATTAGAGAAGAGTGAAGTAACACTTGAGCCAAATACAAATGAAATTGTTCCGTTTAAAGTGACAATCCCTGAGGGTGTATCAGTCGGAGAGCACAATGCTTGTATAGTAGCACAAGAGAAAAAAGAGTTAGCAAATAATCCAGGAGTAAATCTAAACTTTAGATCAGCAATAAGAGCAGCAGTAACAATCCTAGGTGATGTTATAAAGAAATTGGAAATTGATGATTTTCATTATTCAAAAAATGAGAATGACAAGAATCAGCTTATTCTTACCTTAGCTAACAGTGGAAATGTATCACTTGATAGTAAGATTAAGATTGATGTAAACAACTTCGTTACTTCAAAACTTTTCTATACTAACTCCTCTGACTTTACAATCATTAACAATAACAAACAGACACTAAACTTTGATATTGAGAATAATCCATGGGGTGGAGTATACAGAGCAAATGTCACTACTACATTTGAAGGATTAAATGGTATAGAGACATTAACTAAGGACATTGTATTCGCAATAATCCCATCTGCATATGCATTAGCTCTCTATATCGTAGTCCTAATAATCATTATTACAGCTATCCTTCTCACGCTTGGTTCCAAGAAGAAGTTTGTGGCTGCAGTTAAGGATTCAAATGAATATATTGTGAAAGAGGGAGATACTTTCAATTCGATAGCAAAAGACCATAATGTTGATTGGAAATTCTTAGCGAAGGTAAATAACAAAAAACCTCCATTTGATGTAGAAGTTGGAGAAAAAATCTTAATCCCTCTAATTAAACCTAAGAATAAAGAGGAGGAGAAGAAGGAGATTCAAGCTCCTGTACAACCAGTCGCTCCTGCAGTAGTGCCTCCAACAACAGCATCAATAGGCAATTCTTCAGAAATTGTACAACCGAATATGCAGAGGATAGGGAATATCCCTCCAGCAAATATGCCTAATCCTGAGATTCCGACCACTCTTGGTCAAAATCAGGATTCACCATCAAATCCAGGTATATAGGTAATAAGAATTCATCTAGCTTTAAAAAATACTCTTGATTGACCCTGTCCCGAAGAATGGATAGAATGTGGAGATAATTTATTTCACAAACCTATGAAAGCACTCATATTAGCGGGAGGGAGGGGTACAAGACTTAGACCTCTTACTCACACCAAAAACAAACACCTGTTACCCATTGGGAACAGGCCTATGATTGAAAGAATAATCCATGACGCAGTAGAATTAGGAATAAAGGAGATCATAATTAATGTAAATAAAGGTGATAAAGAGATACCTGAGATATTAGGAGATGGAAAGAGATTTGGAAGGGGAGTAAAACTATCATACATAGAACAACCTGAACCCAATGGAATGATGTATCCAATCAAACTAGCACAGAAGCTAATAGGGGATGATGAATTCCTTTTCTCTGCGGGAGATAATATCCTCGCGGGTGGTCTTAAACCACACTATGATGATTTCAAAAAGAAAAAATCTGATGCGCATGTACTTGTAGTTAGAAGACCAGACTATCAAAACTTTGGAGTGGCTGTAATGGATGGAGATAAGATTGTAAAGACTGTAGAAAAACCGCAGGAGTATGTAAGTGATTTAGTTCTCTCTGCAATATACTTCTTTACACCTGCTGTATTCAAAGCATTTGACTATGCGAAACCCATTGATCCAAAAGGAACGGGCAAGCCAGAATACTACCCACCTGTAATAAACAACTGGTTAATAGAAAACGGATATACCTTCACAGCTTCAGAAGTAACAGGATGGTGGAAAGATACAGGAGCTCCTGAAGATATCATCCTAGCCAACAGACTGATACTCGAAAGAGAGTGTTTAGATAAGTGTGACGGTAAGGTAAAGGATAGTAAGATGGAAGGAAATATTGAAATAGGTAAGGGCTCTGTAGTAAAAAACTCCATTCTAAGAGGACCAATATCAATTGCAAAAGATGTAACAATTGAAAATGCATACATAGGTCCCTTCACATCTATAGGGGATGGTAGCATTGTAAAAAATGCAGAAATTGAAAACAGTATACTAATGGGTAACTGTAATATACATGAATTAAATCAAAGGCTAGACAGTTGCTTAATCGGTTGGAATGCAGAGGTAACAACAAAGGAATCTCATCCTAAAGCAGACACTCTCTTCATTGGTGATGATTCAAAGGTAGAGTTAGCTAAATAGAACAAACTATCCTCTTCTGATATAATATGGGATAATTTGTAAAGACAGACACATGGAATTCAACAAAGTAGAACGTATCCCTGATCTTGTAGTTGTTAAATTTAAAGCCTTTTACGATGAAAGAGGATACTTTGAAGAAACATTCAACGCAAAACAATTCAAAGATTCAAACCTTCCTACAGAATGGGTTCAGAGTAATCACTCTCATTCGGCAGAAGGAGTACTAAGAGGAATGCATTGGCAGAAAGAACCCTTTGCTCAAGACAAATATGTAAAAGTTTCTAGAGGAAAAGCAATTGATGTCGCTGTTGATATACGAGTGGGTTCTCCAACTTTTGGAAAGTTCCATATGGTTGAGCTCACAGAAGAAAATCACACAGGCTTTTTCATTCCAAAAGGATTTGCGCATGGCTTCATGGCATTAACAGATGAAGTAGAATTTGAATATATGGTTAGTGGTGGTCAATATGACAAAAACAGTGAAAGATCTTTTAGATGGAACGATCCTGATGTAAATATCCCTTGGGGGGCAGATACTCCAATTCTCTCTGACAAAGATGCCCAGGCACCATTGCTTGGCGAATTACCTGAAGAAGATCTATTTAAATTCAACAAAGCAGAATAATGAGTACAGAAAAAAAGATACTTGTCTTTGGAGCTAGCGGAATGTTGGGTTCATACCTCTCCAATTACTTTGAAAGGAAAGGTTACAAGGTTATCAAGAGTGATATGTTTGAAGATAAAGAAAAGGATATCATTGGTAAAGACATTACTAATGAGAGAAATTTAAAAGTTTTTGTCTATGAACAGAATCCTGATTTTGTAATAAACTGTGCAGCATATACAAATGTAAATAAGGCAGAATCTGAACCTGAGATAGCAAATGCTGTAAATGCTGAGGCAGTGAAATATATGGCTGAAATTTCTAAAGAAATAAAAGTCCCCTTTATTCATGTCTCCACCAATGAAGTATTTGGGAATGGGGCATATGATGAAAATAGTCGAGAATTTAATCCCCTCAATCAGTATGCAAAAAGTAAAAGAAAAGGAGAAGAATATATTGAAAACTGTGTGGGAGCAAACTACATATTCCGAACATCTTGGCTTTACGGACCAGGAGCGAAAAATTTCATTAGGTTTGTTACAGATACGGAAGCTACAGAAGAAAAACCTCTAAGAATTGTTGTAGATGAGAAAGGTTGCCCAACATATGTAGGATATCTTACAGAAAGAATTGAAGAGGCTGTAGAGTCAAAGATTGAACCTGGGATATATCACGCATGTAGTTCTGACATGCTTTCTAGATATGAATTTGGATTAGAGATTCTAAAGGCTCAAGGTCTTGAGAAGCCAGTAGTTCCTGTTGAGAAAAAAGATCTTCCTCCAAGACCAGTGGTCTCACCTTCAA
>Ga0209202_1000116_pt1 | contig 88337 bp, 87 predicted proteins | sample AD_UKC032_MetaG_FD_184416 | JGI IMG/M metagenome (GOLD analysis project Ga0209202, IMG submission 184416) | Active sludge microbial communities of municipal wastewater-treating anaerobic digesters from USA - AD_UKC032_MetaG (SPAdes) (version 2) | ecosystem: Engineered > Bioreactor > Anaerobic >... | reverse complement strand
CTGTCCTCTCTAATGGTTGTTTTAATTGTTTATCTATTACGGGCCGGAGAGCGACTCCGCTTCCTGCCGTTCCCTGGGCTGGGAGTTCCAGCCGCCCCCACCCCAAGGGTCTGGAGGAAGGCTGGCGGGCAGGGGGTCTTCGTGCAAGGGCAATTTTTTGGGGTTGGTGGTGGCGGGCGGGTGCGGAGCGCCGCGTGTGGGCACGCGGCCTACAGGGGGCGGGATAGTGCCGGGGGCTGGTGGGTTGCCGGGGGTGGAAAGCCGCGGGAGGGTATGGGGTCTGCCGCGGCGCGCTTCCACTGGCCCTGCCGGGCAGCGCGGGCGCTACCGTTGCCAGGCGAAGAGAAGGCGGTTGGTGGTGCTTACGGCCCAGAGGTTCAGGGGCCAGACCGTCGTTCCATACTTCATATAGCGCACGCTGCCATCCGCGTAAGTGAAGTTGGCGCCCCCGGAATAGACGCTCTTTTGGTTGGCGGAGTGGCAGGCCTGCTCGACGGAGTCGAGGTCATTGCCGTGGTCTTCGCAAAGGTCCATGAAGTAGTGCGCCACGGAATTCTTCTTTTCGCCGAAGACAATCGTTTCCGCGGGGTAAATCACGGCGGCCTCGCGCATGGCGCTGGCGGCATTTAACGCGGTGCCGAAGTAATCATTCCACCCATTGATGAGGTAGCTGCGGTTGGCCCGGTCCGCCGCCAACTGCGCCGCAAAATCCGTCTGCGGCGGCCCGCGGCGCCGGTCGGACGGGCAGAGCAGGATGTTGGTGGACTGGTAGTATTCGAGCAATGCTGCGGGCCAGTAGCCGGCCAGCGCGCGCAGGGGGTACCGGCCGTTGCTGTCGTCGGCATACATCCGGATGGCATATCCCAGTTGTTTGAGATGATTGGCGCATTTGACGCGCAGGGACGCCTCCCGGGCCCGGGCCAATGCCGGCAGGAGCAGGCTGGCCAGGAGGCCAATGATTGCCAGAACGACCAGCAGCTCGATCAGCGTAAACGCCCGCCCCCCCTCCCGGCGAAAGCCGGGCGGTGAGGCCACCGGCTGCTTCCGGAAGCCGCCGGATTGCGGGCCGTAAAGAATTCCAGTCATACGCTTGCTGCAATTCGGGCCACAAGACTACACTGCGTCATGCCTGCAGTCCATACTAAAATGCCGGCGGGAAAATCCTCTTTCCGCGCCCGCATCCCCGCCCTGAGCCGGCGCGTCCCCCCGCTTCCCCATGCCTGACCCGAACAACCCGCCGTCCCCCGGCCCGCTGCGGAGCTTTCTGGGCAAGTTCACCGTGCTCTTTGGCGCGGTGCGCGAGTTGTGGATCGTGTTTGCCATCGTGCTGTTCAGCAACCTGGCCTACCGGGTGGTGAACTTCACCTTGCGGCTTTGGCTCTCCTCGGACCTGGGCTACAACGACGTCCAGTCGGGCCTGGTGGTGCTGCTGTGGTCGGCGGGGCTGACGCTCTGCATCGTGCTGGTCGGATCGCTGACCGACGCGCTGGGGTTGCGCAAGACGTTCCTGCTCGGTTTCGCGCTTTGCATCATCTCGCGCGTCTTCATCACGTTTACCACGGTCAAGTGGCTGGCGCTGGGGGTCGGCCTGACCGTGCTGGCGCTCGGGGAGGGCATGGGCGCGCCGGTGACCATCGCCGCCCTGCGGCGCTACACCACCACGGCGCAACGTTCCATCGCCTTCTCCATCTTCTACGCCATTATGAACGCGGGATTCCTCATCGGCGTCCTGATTTTCGATGCCCTGCGCGCGAAGCTGGGGGAGCATGACGGCTTCACTTTGCCCGGGCTCGGCATGCAGCTCAGCACCTACCGCGCCATTCTGCTGGCCAGCCTGGCGCTGTCCATCCCCAGCTTCCTGATCATCTACTTCTGGCTCCGTGAAGGGGTCGAAGCCACGGATCAAGGGGTTGTCATCACGCCGGAGCAGGTGAAATATCCCGGCCAGAATGCCTTGCGGGTGCTCCGGTTGACGATCGGCGATACCGCGCGCGATACGGCCCGCATCTTCGCCGGCCTGTGGCGGCAGACCGGCTTTTACAAGTTCCTGGCCTTTCTGTCGCTGGCCGTGTTTATCAAGATGATTTTCGTGCATATGGATTACACCTACCCGACCTTCGGCATTCGCGAACTGGGCGAGGGCGCGCCCGTCGGGCATCTCTACGGGCTGAACAATATCCTGATTGTCTTTCTGGCGCCGTTGGTGGGGGTGCTCACGCAGCGGATCTCGGCCTATCGCATGGTTATTTTCGGCAGCTTCATTGCGGCGGCGTCGGTTTTCATCATGGCCGTCCCGCCCCAATGGTTCCGGCCGCTGGCCGACGGCTGGTTCGGCCACGGCATCGCCCATGTTTGGCTGGGCCTGAGCGGCACGGTCAACCCCTACTACGTGATGATTTTCCTCTTTGTCCTGTTCCTCTCCATCGGCGAGTCCTTCTACTCGCCGCGGCTTTATGAATACACCGCGGCCATCGCGCCCAAGGGGCAGGAAGCCTCCTACATGGCCATGTCCTCGCTGCCGTTTTTCCTGGCGAAAATCGGGGTGGGGCCGCTTTCCGGCGTATTGCTCGACCGGTTCTGCCCGGCCACCGGCCCCCGCCACTCGGGGACGCTCTGGCTCATCATTGGCTTGAGCACCCTGATTGCTCCCGTGGGCCTGTTCGTGTTCCAACGCTTCATCCGCGTTCACGAAGCCGGCCGCGACGATTGAACGCCCGCGAGTATGAACCGCCAGAAAGCATGGGTTGGGCAGGGGGAATCGGCGGCGCCCGGCGGGAACTGGGATCATGCGTGAGATGGGCTCGAGCGTCCGGCTGAGGATTGTCGTGCGCGGCGCGGTGCAGGGCGTCGGCTTCCGGCCGTTCATCTACCGGCTGGCCGTGGAGAGCGGCCTGGCCGGCTGGGTCAGCAACTCAGCCCAGGGCGTGTTCATTGAAGTCGAGGGCCCCCGCGCCGCGTTGGAGAAGTTCCGGTTGCGTCTCCCGGCGGAAAAGCCGCCGCGCAGTTCAATCCAAAGTCTCGAGGCGGCCTGGCTTGACCCGGCCGGCTATGCCGGGTTTGCCATCCGCCCCAGCGACCCCGGCGGCGCCCGGACGGCGCTGGTGCTCCCGGACATTGCCACCTGCGCTGATTGCCGGGCTGAAATCTTTGACCCGCGCAACCGCCGCTATGGCTACCCCTTCACCAACTGCACCCATTGCGGCCCGCGGTTCAGCATCCTCGAATCGCTGCCGTACGACCGCCCGAATACCTCCATGAAGGCGTTCGTCATGTGCCCGCAATGCCAGGCCGAATACGACGATCCGCGCGACCGCCGGTTCCACGCCCAGCCCAACGCCTGCCCCGCCTGCGGCCCGCGGCTCGAATTGTGGGACCGGAGCGGAAAACCGCTGCCCGCCGCAACCGCGCCCGCGGGCGCGCCCATCGCCGCGGCGGCGGAGGCCTTGCGCCAGGGCCGAATCGTCGCCGTCAAGGGCCTCGGCGGCTTTCTGCTGATGGTCGCGGCGCACAATGAAGACGCCGTTTGCCGCCTGCGGGCATTGAAGCACCGTGAGGAAAAGCCTTTCGCGCTTATGTTCCCGTCGCTGGCGGCCATCCGGGCGGAGTGCGAGGTCTCACCGCTCGAGGAACGGCTCCTGCAATCTCCCGAAGCCCCCATCGTCCTGCTCCGCCGCGCCCGCGCTCCCCGCCCCGCGCCTTCCGCCCTTCCCCTCGCCCCCTCGCTCGCCCCCCACAATCCCAATCTCGGCGTAATGCTCCCCTACGCCCCGCAGTATCATCTGCTGCTTGCCGCCCTCGGCTTTCCCGTCGTGGCCACCAGCGGCAACCTGAGCGATGAGCCCATCTGCACCGACGAATACGAGGCCCTGGACCGCCTTGGCGGCATCGCCGATCTCTTTCTGGTCCATAACCGCCCCATCGTCCGGCATGTGGACGATTCCATCGTGCGCCTGATGTCGGGGCGCGAACTGGTTCTGCGCCGCGCCCGCGGCTATGCCCCGCTGCCCATTCAACTCCCGGTCTCCCTGGGCGGTCCGCGATCGGCTCCGGGCCATTCCGTGCTGGCGGTCGGCGCGCATCTCAAGAACGCCATCGCCCTGTCCGTCGGGCCGCAGGTCTTCATCGGCCAGCATATCGGCGACCTGGAAACCGACCTGGCCTTTGCGGCCTTTCGCCGCGTAATCGCCGACTTCCAGACCCTTTACGACGCGCGCCCATCCATCATCGCCGCCGACGCCCACCCCGATTATCTTTCCACCCAGTTCGCGCACGAACTCGCCGCCCGGGGCCGCCACGGCGAGGAGGCCCAAACCCCGCCCCCTCAACTCCTCACCGTTCAGCATCACCTCGCCCATGTATTTTCCTGCCTGGCGGAAAATGAACTCGCGCCGCCGGTGCTCGGGGTTTCCTGGGACGGCACCGGCTACGGCCTCGACGGCACCGTCTGGGGCGGCGAGTTTTTCCTCGTCACGGAAACCGCCTGCGCGCGCGCCGCGCATCTCCGCCCCTTCCGCCTGCCCGGCGGCGATTCCGCGGCTCGGGAACCGCGGCGCGCGGCCCTGGGCCTGCTGTATGAGGCGCTCGGCGAAGCCGCCTTTGCGCAGACCCACCTGGCCCCGCTGCGGGCTTTCACCCCCGCCGAACTGGCCCCGCTCAAAACCATGCTCGCCCGCCGAATCAACTCGCCGCTGACCTCGAGCGTCGGGCGGTTGTTCGACGCGGTGGCGGCGCTCACCGGCGGCCGCCAACGGGCGCACTACGAAGGCCAGGCGGCCATGGAACTGGAATTCGCCCTCCCCGACACCGCTTCCGCGGACGAAGCCTACGAACTGCCCATCCGCTCGGAACCCGAGGCCCGCTCCTCCTCGTGCGCGCCGCTCATCCTCGACTGGGCTCCCATGCTCGAAGCTATATTGGCCGACCTGGCCCGCGGCGTTCCCGTGAGCCAAATCTCCGCCCGCTTCCATCAGGGGCTGGTCGAGGCCATCATTGCCGTTGCCCGGCGGCTCGGTCAGCCGCGCGTGGTTCTCTCCGGCGGCTGTTTCCAGAACCGCTGCCTGACCGAACACGCCGTGCGCCGTTTGCGGGAGGCGGGCTTCCGTCCCTATTGGCATCAGCGCGTCCCGCCCAACGACGGCGGCCTCGCGCTGGGCCAGATCGTGGCCGCCCTGAGCCCGAACGCCCGCCTGCTGCCGTCCTGACCCGGCCGAATTCAGCGCCCCGCTCCGCGCGACATTGCCGGATTGCCGCCCCCGGTGTAGGTTGGAGGATAATGTGTCTGGCTATTCCAGGTAAAATTACCAGCATCAGCGGCGAAGACCCGCTGCTGCGCACCGGCAAAGTGGACTTCGGCGGCATTCTCAAAGAAGTCAACCTGGCCTACGTGCCCGAAGCCGTGATCGGCGATTACGTCATCGTCCACGTCGGCTTTGCGCTCAGCCGGGTGGACGAGGCGGAGGCCAAACAAATCTTCGAATACCTGCGCGAGATGCAGGAACTGGGCGACCTGCAGGAAGCCGGGGCGGGCGCCGCGCCGGCCCCGGCGCCGGGGCCATCGCCGCCATGAAATACCTCGATGAATACCGCGAGGCCGGCGGCACGCACCAGTTGGCGCGCGAATTGGCCCGCATCACGACGCGCCCCTGGCTGCTCATGGAGGTTTGCGGCGGCCAGACCCATGCAATCGTCAAGTTCGGCCTGGACGAGCTGCTGCCCCGGCAGGTCACGCTCCTGCACGGCCCCGGCTGCCCGGTCTGCGTCACCCCGCTCGAATTGATTGATAGCGCCCTCGAACTGGCCGCCCGGCCTGACGTTATTTTCTGTTCGTTCGGCGACATGCTGCGCGTGCCCGGCAGCACCACCGACCTGCTGGCCGTCAAAGCCGCGGGCGGCGATGTGCGAATCGTCTATTCCCCGCTCGATGCCGTAAAGCTGGCCGGGCAAAACCCCGCCCGGGAGGTTGTCTTCTTTGCCGTCGGCTTCGAGACCACCGCCCCCACCACGGCCATGGCGGTTTACCAGGCGGCCCGCCAGGGCCTTCGGAATTTCTCCCTGCTCGTCTCGCACGTGCTGGTGCCGCCCGCCATCGAGGCCATCCTGGACGCGCCCGACCGCCGCGTGCAGGGGTTTCTCGCCGCCGGCCATGTCTGCGCCGTCATGGGCTGGGAGGAATACCTCCCCCTCGCCGCAAAGTATCAGGTGCCCATCGTAGTCACCGGCTTCGAGCCGCTCGATATTCTGCAAGGCGTGCTGATGTGCGTGCGGCAGCTCGAGAGCGGGCGGGCCGAGGTCGAAAACCAATACCGCCGCGCCGTGCGCCAGGCCGGCAACTCCCCGGCGCAGCAGCTCATCCGCGAAGTCTTCCAGGTCACCCCGCGCAAATGGCGCGGCATTGGGGAAATCCCCCGCAGCGGCCTGGGCCTGCGCGACGCTTACGCCGCCTTCGACGCCGAGCGCAAGTTCGGCCTGGCGGGCCGCGGCGTGGCCGAACCCGCCGAATGTCAGAGCGGGTTGGTGCTGCAAGGCAAAATCAAGCCCCACGAATGCCCCGCCTTTGGCACCCGCTGCACCCCCGAACATCCTCTCGGCGCGACCATGGTCTCCTCCGAAGGCGCCTGCGCCGCCTACTACCGCTACCGCCGCGAACCATGACCACCCCGGCGAAGTTCACGCCCGCCTGCCCGTTTCCCATCCAGGACTATCCGCGCGTGCTGCTGGCGCACGGCGGCGGCGGCAAGCTCATGCACCAGCTCATCGGCAAGCTCTTCGTGCCCGCCTTTCGCAACTCCCTGCTCGAAGCGCAGCATGACGCCAGCGTGTTCGACCTCGCCGGCCAGCGCATCGCCTTCACCACCGATTCCTACGTCGTGCGCCCCCTTTTCTTTCCCGGCGGCGACCTCGGCTCGCTCGCGGTGCATGGCACGGTGAACGACCTCGCCATGGCCGGCGCGCGCCCGCGCTACCTCAGCGCCGCTTTCATCATCGAAGAGGGGCTGCCGATGGAGACCCTGTGGAAAATCACCGCCTCCATGCAGCAGGCCGCCCAGGCTGCCGGGGTCCAGATCATCACCGGCGATACCAAGGTTGTGGATAAAGGCAAGGGCGATGGCCTCTTTATCAATACCGCCGGGATTGGCATCCTGGAGCACTCGCTCCGTATCGCGCCCCAGAGCGTCCAGCCCGGCGACGCCATCCTCGTCAGCGGCGACGTCGGCCGGCACGGCATGGCAATCATGGCCGTGCGCGAGGGACTGGAGTTCGAGAGCGCCATCCGCAGCGACTCCGCCCCGGTCGCCGAGGCCGTCCTGCAGCTCATTCAGGCCGGCCTCGAAATTCATTGCCTGCGCGACCTCACCCGCGGCGGTCTCACCAGTGTGCTCAATGAAATCGCCGAAGCCGCCCGCCTCACCCTCCAGGTCGAGGAAAAGCTCATTCCCGTCCGCGAAGACGTCCGCGCCGCCTGTGAGATTCTCGGGCTCGACCCGCTGCAAGTCGCCTGCGAAGGCCGCTTTGCCGTTTTTGTGCCGGAACGCGACGCCGCGCGCGCGCTGGAAATCCTGCGCGCGCATCCCGTCAGCGCCGGGGCAGCCCGGATTGGCCAGGCCTCCCCCCAATCCACCGCCCGCGTTCTCCTGCAAAGCGCCATCGGCGCCCGGCGCATCCTCGACATGTCCAGCGGCGAGCAATTGCCCCGCATTTGCTAGGCGCGGGGCGCGGCAAGCGGCTACTTTCCCAGCGGAACTGCGCCCGGCCGGCCGAAATTTTGGCGTTTGAGATTGACCCCCATCTGGTTCTATGCGCAGATGAAAGACCCCGAAAAGGGTCAGTGCAGAAGATGGCTAAAGCTTTGCCGAGAAACGGAAACGGGTCGCGCGCGTCACAGGTATCGAAGTACGACGCGCAAAACACGGCGCTGACAAAGACTTATGGCGCGCTGGCGGACCTGCGGCGCGAGCTGGGCGATTCAAGCGCGGTGGTCGCCGAACGGGAGAAATTGCTGCGGGTCTTCGCCGGCTGCGCGGATTCGCAACGGGCGTGGCTCCTGCTCGAGGATTACTTCGAAAAGCTCCGCCTGTCGCGCAAGGATTTCCCCAACTCCGACTGGTGGCCGCGCTTGCTGGCGGTGCAAGGGACGGCGCGCCTGGAGGAGCTGGCGTTCCTGTTTCTGCGCGCGCGGCGGCCGGTGCCCACGGAATTGAGTGTCTACGCCAACCGCGACCGGTTCGAGCGCCTCGAGCAGGCGGCGCGGGAGCAACAGTTGGTCCGCCACCTGGAGACCTGGCTTTTCCCGGAGCCCCCGGCGCACTTCGACGCGCCGCGGGCCTTTGTGCGGGCGATCTGCCATCCGCAACCCGACCCGGAGCAGCCCGCGTGCTGCCGGCTGGCGGTGGAATTGCGCCTGGCGCGCCCGCGCACCGGCGAGAAGGTCCGGACGCTGGGCGAAATCCTGGAACTGACCACGCGCGCCGCGCACGAGCAGGAGCTGTTCCCGCCCGGCGACTGGGAATTCATCCGGTGGCTGGCAGAAACCCATTCCCATCGCCGGAACGGCGAAACGCCCCTGGTGCTGTCAGACCTTGAACTGTTGCACTGGCTGGCGCGCTGGGGCCACACCGCCCGGCTCGAACTGGCTCTCGGCAAGGAACCGCCGCAGCCGCTCGAATTCCAGGGCGCCGTCGCCGAGCTGACGCCGCACCTGGAAAACGGCGGAGCGGGCCTGGCCTTTACCCACCGGCTGACCGTGCCCGGCGGGGGGATTTATCCGCTGAGCGAAGTGCGGTTCTTCAACCGCCACCCAACCCTGGCGCTGGCGGGGAGAACCTTCTACCTGCTGCGCTCCGCGCCGCCGCCGCCCGTGTTCGAGCTCTGGAATACCCAGCCGGCGCTGCCCCTGGCAAAGCTGAGCCACCGCCTGCTGCTGCACCTGCGCAAAACCCAGTCCCGCCAGGGCGTGGACTGGGAGCAACTCTGCCTCAGCCACGCGGCCAAACCGCAATTCCTGTTCGAACTGCTCGCCGAAACCGTGCGCCTGCAGTTGCGCGCCCGAAGCCAGCGCGACCAAAGCCTCTGGTTCTGGAACGGCCACGAATGGAAACGGCACGCCTCGAATCCCCCGCGCCCGGACGGCGCCCGGCCGGAACTGCTGGATGACCCGCGGCTGGAACCCGCGACGCAATGGCTGCGGCGGCTGGATTGGTTCACGCCCGAACCGGGCCTCTGGGTCGGCGACGCCAATGAGACCTTCCTGGGCCTGCTGGCCCGCGCCTGGGCCGACCGCCCGGCGGAGGCCGATTACCTGGGCAATCCCGGTTTCTCCCGCCTGTTCCTGGCGCCGCGCCAACTGCGCCCGCGGCTCGTGGTCAAAGGCAGCGGCATTGACTGGCTGGAGGTCTCCGCCGAATGGGAACAGGAGGGGCTGAAACTCACCGCCGCCGACTTGCAGCGGCTCCAGGCGGCCACCGGACGCTTCGTAAAACTGCCCGACGCCGGCTGGGTCGAACTGGACGCGGACGCGGTGCATTCGGCGCACGAGGCCATGGCCGACCTGGGCGTGGAAGGGCTGGCGGCGGCGCCCCAGCGCCTCGGCCTGGAGCAGGCGGCGCACCTGGGCGAAGACGGCTGGCGGCGCTTCTGTGATTCCGCCGCGGCCCGGGCCTTGCGCGAGCGCATCCGGAACTTCACCGGGCTGCCCGCCATGCCGCTGCCCGCCGCGGTGCGGGCGGAACTGCGGCCGTATCAGAAAGCGGGCTTTGATTTCCTCTGCCACCTTACCCGGCTCCGGCTGGGCGGCATCCTCGCGGACGACATGGGCCTGGGCAAGACGCTGCAAACGCTGGCGTGGCTGGCGTGGCTCAAAGACCAGCATCGGAAAGACCCCCAGCCGGCGCTGGTGATCTGCCCCGCCTCGGTGCTGCATAACTGGCGGCGCGAGGCGGAACGCTTCACCCCGCAACTCCGGGTGCTGGTGCTCGAAAGCGGCGCCGCCCGCCATAACTTGCGCCGGCAAGTCCCCCAATACGACCTCATCGTCACCAACTACGCCCTGCTGCGCCGCGACCTCGAGGAGCTGCAAAAGTTCGCCTTCCGGGCCATTGTCCTGGACGAAGCGCAATTCATCAAAAACCCGGAAGCCCAGGTCACCCAGTCCGTGAAGCAATTAAAAGCCGCCCATCGCCTGGCGCTGACCGGCACGCCGCTGGAGAATCGCCTGCTGGACCTGTGGAGCATCGTGGACTTCATCCAGCCGGGCTACCTCGGCCGCCAGGACCGCTTCACCGAAACCTACGAGCCGCGCGGCGAGGAGTCCGAGGCGGCGCAACGCATCGCGCGGCGCCGGTTGTCGGCCCGGCTGCGCCCGTTGCTGCTGCGCCGGCTCAAACAGCAGGTGGCGAAAGACCTGCCTGAACGCATCGAGCAGCGTCGCGACTGCCAACTGGGCGACGCGCAGCGCAAGCTTTACCTGGCCGAACTGCGCCGCAGCCGCGAGCTGGTGCTGAAAACCGTGGCCGAGCAGGGCCTCAACAAAAGCAAAATCCATGTGCTGGCCGCCCTCACCCGGCTGCGCCAGATTTGCTGCCACCCCCGGCTGGTGGGCAACGCCGCCGCCTCCGGCAAGACCGAAACCCTGTTTGAACTGCTCGACGCGCTCTCCGCCGAAGGCCAGAAGGTGCTGCTGTTCAGCCAGTTTGTGCAGATGCTGCACCTGCTCGAAGCGGAATGCCGCCAGCGCCAGATTCCCACCCATAGCCTCACCGGCCAAACCCGGGACCGGGCCGCTGTCGTGAGCGCATTCCAAAACGACCCCCGCCCGGCGGTGTTTCTGCTCAGCCTGCGAGCGGCGGGCACCGGCCTGAACCTGACCACGGCCAGCTACGTCGTGCTCTACGATCCCTGGTGGAACCCGGCGGTCGAAGCCCAAGCCATTGATCGCTCCCACCGCATCGGCCAAACCCGCACCGTCAACGCCTACCGCCTGATCTCCCCCGGCACCGTCGAAGAAAAGATTTGGGAGCTGCAACAGCGCAAAGCCCGGACCATCGCCGACGTGCTCGGCGAAGAAGGCTTCGCCCGCAGCCTCTCCCAAACAGATCTGGAATACCTGTTCGCCGAAGCGTAAAGCCCGGATTCGACCCGGTCCGCCAACCTGAACACGCCAGAGATCCGCCCGGCGCCCGTCCCAAACGCCTGGTTTGGCCACGCCGCCAGGTGACTGTGGAGCGGGAATCCTGCCGCCTGCCGGTTCCAGCCCGTCGGCGCAACGATCCGGAACGCAGCTAGTGATCAGATTGCCCCGGAGCAGCCTGGTTCTGCTTGCGCGCTTTTACCCCAACTGATAGCATTCCACCCGTCTTCGAAAGATTGTGCCAAAGGTTAACAATCGCCTGCGGGGACGGTTGACTGCGGCTTGGCACGGGTGGCCCGGACTCAGCGCTGGAACCAACACGAATTGCGGAGCAGATGTGATGACTGAAACAACCAACCAGGGCGCAAACCTGGGATTCGAGTGCAAACTTTGGCGGGCGGCTGACGCGATGCGTTCCAACATGGACGCGGCCGAGTACAAGCACGTTGTCCTCGGCCTGATCTTCCTGAAGTACATCTCAGACGCCTTCGAAGAGCAGCACGCCAAGCTCGATGCCGACCGCGCCAAGGGTGCCGACCCGGAAGATCGCGATGAGTATATTGCCCAGAAAATCTTCTGGGTACCCCGGGAAGCTCGCTGGTCGAACCTCAAGGCCAACGCCAAGCAACCGGCCATCGGCAAGGTCGTGGACGACGCCATGCTCGCCATCGAGCGCGACAATCCGTCCCTCAAAGGCGTGCTGCCGAAGGATTACTCCCACCCGCGCCTCGACAAACAGCGCCTTGGACAGCTCATTGACCTCATTGGCAACATCGGCCTGGGCGACAAGGCCAACCGATCCAAGGATATCCTCGGCCGGGTTTACGAATACTTCCTGTCCCAGTTCGCCAGTGCCGAGGGCAAGAAAGGCGGGCAGTTCTACACGCCCCGCTGCGTCGTGCAATTACTGGTCGAGATGCTCGCCCCCTACAAGGGCCGCGTCTATGACCCCGCCTGCGGTTCCGGCGGCATGTTCGTCCAGTCGGAAAAGTTTGTCGAGGCCCACGGTGGCAAGATCGACGACATCAGCATCTATGGCCAGGAATCCAACCACACCACCTGGCGGCTGGCGAAGATGAACTTGGCCATTCGCGGCATCGCTGGAAACCTCGGCAAGAAGCACGCCGACAGCTTTCACAGCGACCTACACCCCGACCTCAAGGCCGACTATGTCATCGCCAACCCGCCCTTCAACGATTCCGACTGGCGCGGAGAACTGCTTAAAGACGACAAGCGATGGGAATTCGGCACACCGCCCGCCGGGAACGCCAACTTCGCCTGGGTTCAACACTTCATTCATCACCTGGCCCCGACGGGCTTGGCGGGCTTCGTCCTGGCCAACGGCTCGATGTCCTCCAACCAATCGGGCGAAGGCGAAATTCGCAAGAACATCATCAAGGCCGACCTGGTGGACTGCATGGTGGCGCTGCCTGGGCAGCTTTTTTATTCCACACAGATTCCCGTCTGCCTGTGGTTCATCGCCCGCAATAAGAGCAACGGACAATTCCGCAAGCGCACCGGCCAGACGCTCTTCATCGATGCCCGCAAGTTGGGCAGTATGATTGACCGCGTTCACCGTGAACTGACCGAGGAGGACATCCAGAGGATCTCGGACACCTACCACGCCTGGCGGGGAGATAAGTCTGCTGGGAATTATGAAGATATACCCGGCTTCTGCAAAAGCGCCACGCTCGATGATATTCGCCATCACAACCACATCCTCACGCCCGGCCGCTATGTCGGCGCGGCCGAGGTGGAAGACGACGGCGAGCCGTTTGAAGAAAAGATGGCCCGCCTGACAACCGCCCTGCGGGAGCAGAGCGAGAAGTCGGAGAAGCTCGACAAGCTCATCTGGGCTAATCTGGAGGACATCGGCTATGGCGGATAAGAAGCTGGCGAAAACCAACGACTTTGCATTACTTCTCACTGAAGTGAAACAACGCATTCAGCTCGCCCAGACCCAGGCCGTTCTGGCCGTCAACTCAGAGTTGGTCCGCTTGTATTGGGACATCGGCCGCATCATTAGCGCGCGCCAGAAGCTCGAAGGCTGGGGTGCGGCAGTCATTCCACGGCTGGCACGGGAGCTGAAAAACGAGATGCCCGAACTGAAGGGTTTTTCGGAGCGCAATATCGGGCGGATGATTGCTTTTTACCGGGAGTATCCCGATCCGTCCGCATTTTTGCCGCAGCCTGCGGCAAAAATAAGTTCCCCGGTAAAAATGCCGCAACCTGCGGCAAAATCGGGAACCGCGCTGCTCTGGGCAATTCCCTGGTTTCATCACATTGTTCTGATGGAAAAGGTCAAAGACATTCCAACGCGATACTGGTACATGGAGCAGACCCTTGCCAACGGCTGGAGCCGGAACATTCTGGCGATGCAGATCGAGGCGAAGGCCCATGCCCGGCACGGCAAGGCCCGGTCCAATTTCGCCCTGACGTTGCCGGCGCATCAGTCTGACCTGGTGCAGCAGACCCTCAAGGATCCCTATATTTTCGATTTCCTCACCCTGACCGAACCGTTCCACGAACGCGAGCTGGAAACCGAACTGGTCCGCCACCTGGAAAAATTCTTGCTGGAGCTTGGCCAGGGGTTTGCTTTTGTCGGGCGGCAATACAAGCTCGATGTCGGAGACGATGAGTTCTACATCGATCTGCTTTTCTACCACCTGCGCCTGCGCGCATTTGTGGTCATCGAGCTCAAGAAGGGCAAATTCAGACCGGAATATGCCGGCAAGCTGAACTTTTACTGCAATGTCGTCAACGACCACCTCAAGCACCCGGCCGACCAGCCCACCATCGGACTGATCCTCTGCCAGGAACGCAGCCGCTTGCTGGCGGAGTACAGTTTCGCCGGGATTGACAAACCCATCGGAATTTCCACATACGAACTCACCCGCGCCCTGCCGAAGGAATTGCGCTCCGCGCTCCCCACCGTCGAGGAGATCGAGGCGGAACTGGCGGAAGTGGTGAAGCAAAAACCGAAGCGGACCGGCGGACCGAAAAAGAAAGGCGGTGGGGAATGATCGTTTTGCGGGCGCACGCCGAGCAATCAGAGAAGCTCGACCAGCCCATCTGGGCTAATCTGGAGGATATTGGCTATGGCGGGTGAAGTCCAGCTCAATGATGTGGCTGAAATAATCATGGGTCAATCTCCCCCAGGTTCAACATACAACGAATCTGGTGTCGGTCTTCCATTCTTTCAAGGTGTTAGGGATTTCAACTACCGCCATCCATCGATTCGTGTCTTCTGTTCAGAGCCCACTCGGATAGCCCTACCTGGGGATATTCTGTTCAGCGTGCGTGCGCCCATCGGTCGAGTCAATATTGCAGAGGTTGAATGCTCAATCGGGCGAGGCCTGTCCATTATCCGAGCGAGATCGCATGCGGATCGCAAGTTCATCGAGTTTGCGCTGCGAAACATGGAGCAACAGTGGCAGGTTATTGAGGGCGGTGGATCAGTCTTTGGAAATGCAACAAGGCGGGACCTCGCCACACTTTCACTGCCTTGGCCTGGTAATCCCCTGGAACGTGAGGCCATAGGTTACCTCCTCGGAGCGCTGGACGACAAGATCGAGTTGAATCGGAAGATGAATCAGACGTTGGAGGAAATGGCGCGAGCGATCTTCAAGAGCTGGTTCGTGGACTTCGATCCCGTCCGCGCCAAGGCCGCCGGGCAGAAGCCGTCTGGCCTCAAGCCCGAGATCGCCGCCCTTTTTCCGGATTCCTTCGAGCCTTCCGAACTCGGCGAGATTCCGAAGGGGTGGCGGGTGGGAACATTAGGCGATGTTGCTGTGCAATCACGACGTGGAGCAAAGCCAGAAAAAATCGACCCTAACACGCCCTACATTGCACTGGAGCACATGCCTAGACGGTCGATAGCACTTTCGGAATGGGGCACTGCCGACGGATTGGAGAGCAATAAGTTCGAGTTTAAAAAAGATGAGATCCTATTCGGAAAGCTTCGGCCGTACTTTCACAAGGTTGGCGTCGCACCGGTCGATGGCGTCTGTTCGACAGATATCGTAGTCATGACTCCAAGACGTCAGGGCTGGTTTGGGTTCGTGCTTGGTCACGTAGCCAGTGCTGAGTTCGTAGAATACACGAACGCGGGATCGACCGGAACGAAGATGCCGCGGACAAGCTGGACTGACATGACCCGATACCAAGTTGTCCTCCCACCGGAACCCATGGCGGCAAAATTCAGCAAAATGACCCAGCCGTCAGTTGACAGAATCGTCGCCAGCATTCACGAATCCCGCACACTTGCCGCCCTGCGCGACACCCTCCTGCCCAAGCTGATCTCCGGCGAATTGCGGGTTCCGGACGTCGAGCGGATTGCCGGGAGGTGCTTATGAACGGCAACCAGCAATTCCTGCTCTATACCGCGCCGGATGGGGCGGTTAAGGTGGAGGTCTTTTTTAAGGATGAGACGGCCTGGCTGACGCAAAAGGCCTTGGCGGAGCTTTTCGGGGTCAAAGTGCCTGCCATCAACAAGCACCTCAAGAACATCTTCGGATCCGGCGAGTTGGTGGAGAATGCAGTTATTTCCATTTTGGAAACAACTGCCGCTGACGGCAAAAACTACCAGACCCGCTACTACAACCTTGACGCCATCATCGCCGTGGGCTACCGGGTGAACAGCTATCAGGCCACGCGCTTTCGGATATGGGCCACGAAGACGCTGCGGGAGTTCATCGTCAAGGGGTTTGTGCTCGACGATGAACGGCTCAAGCAGGGCAAACGGGTTTTCGGCAAGGATTACTTTGACGAATTGCTGGAGCGGATTCGGGAAATCCGGGCCAGCGAGCGGCGATTTTATCAGAAGATCACCGATATCTACGCCCTTTCGGCGGATTACGATCTCCAGGCGCCGATTACCAAGGATTTCTTCGCCACGGTTCAAAACAAGCTGCACTGGGCCATCACCGGACAGACGGCGGCGGAACTGATCTATTCCTCCGCCGATGCCGCCAAGGTCAACATGGGACTGGCAACCTGGAAACAAGCGCCCCGCGGAAAAATCTTGAAGTCGGATGTGGCCGTGGCAAAGAACTATCTCAACGAGGCGCATATCAAGGAGCTGAACCGAATCGTCTCCGCCTATCTCGATCTGGCCGAAAACCGGGCGGAACGCGGCATCGTCACGCGAATGGCGGAGTGGGTGGAGTTCCTGAACCGGTTTCTGGAGTTGTCCAATTACCCGATTCTCCAAGATAAGGGAAAGGTCAGCGCTTTGGAGGCAAAACTCAAGGCGGAGACCGAATACGAGGTGTTCCGGCAACGGCAGGATCGCGAGTATATTTCGGACTTTGATCGGGAAATCAAACGATTGGAGGGTAAGAAGTGAGCCCCGCGTTCAGTGAATCCGTCATCGAGCAGGCCGCCTTGGCGTGGCTGGAGAGCCTGGGCTATCTGATTCTGTCGGGGCCGGAGATTGCCCCGGAGGAACCTGCCGCCGAGCGTGATAACTACGGCCAAGTTGTGCTGGAATATCGGCTTCGCCAGGCGCTGGCGCGGCTCAATCCGCAGGTGCCGACGGATGCCTTGGAAGAAGCCTTCCGCAAGTTGACGCGACCGGACTCGCCGTCATTGGTGGCGAACAACCACGTCATTCACAAGTATCTGGTTGAAGGCGTACCTGTCGAGTACCAGCGAGCTGACGGTTCGATTGGCGGCGATCTGGTCCGGGTATTCGACTACGACGACCCGGAGAACAACGAGTTCCTGGCGGTCAACCAGTATACCGTGGTGGAGGACCAGCACGAGCGGCGTCCCGATGTGGTGCTGTTTATCAACGGTCTGCCGATCGCAGTAATTGAGTTGAAGAACGCCGCCACAGAGAATGCGACCATCTGGTCGGCGTTCAACCAACTCCAGACTTACAAGCGGCAGATTCCGTCGCTGTTCGCCTTCAACGAGGCAATGGTTATTTCCGACGGTGTCCAGGCCCGCATAGGCACGCTTACGGCTGACCGAGAGTGGTTCATGCCCTGGCGGACTATCGAAGGCGAAACACTAGCTGACACGAAGCTGCCGCAGCTCCAGGTGGTTTTGGAGGGCGTGTTCCAGAAGCGACGGCTCCTGGATTTGATCCGGCATTTCATCGTGTTCGAGGATGTCGGCGGCGGTGTGCTGGTGAAGAAGATGGCCGGCTATCACCAGTACCACGCGGTCAATGTCGCAGTACAAGAGACCGTCCGGGCGTGCCTGCCTCCTCCTGAAAGGCACTTGCAGGTGCGAGAAGGCGACGGCTCCTACTTCGCCAAGGGACATCCCGATGCCAAACCCGGCGACCGGCGGGTGGGCGTCGTCTGGCATACGCAAGGTTCCGGCAAGAGCCTCACGATGGCCTTTTACGCGGGCCGGGTTGTTCTGCATCCGGCGATGGAGAACCCGACGCTGGTCGTCATCACTGACCGCAACGACCTTGACGATCAGCTCTACGGGACGTTCGCCCGTTGCCACGAATTGCTCCGTCAGCCACCGGTGCAGGCACAAAGCCGGGCGAATCTGCGGGAGTTGCTAACCACGGCCTCGGGCGGCGTAGTTTTCACGACGGTTCACAATTTCTTTCCTGCCGACGGAGGCGATTACCCTTTGTTGTCCAGCCGGCGAAACATCGTCGTCATCGCCGACGAGGCGCACCGCAGCCAGTATAACTTCATTGACGGTTTCGCCCGGCACATGCGGGAGGCGCTGCCCAACGCAGCCTTCATCGGATTCACGGGCACTCCGGTTGAATTGACCGATAAGAACACGCGGGCGGTGTTCGGCGACTACATCAGCATTTACGACATTGAGCGGGCGGTGAAGGACGGCGCGACCGTTCCGATCTACTACGAAAGCCGCCTGGCCAAACTGGAACTTGCGGAGGCCGCCAAGCCGCTGTTGGACGCGGAGTTCGAGGAGGCAACCGAAGGCGAGGAGGTTGAACATAAGGAGCGGCTGAAGACCAAGTGGGCGCAACTAGAGGCACTGGTTGGCACGGAGAAACGCCTCAAGCTGATCGCCGAGGACCTCGTCAAACACTTCGAAACCCGCCTGGAGGCATTGGCGGGCAAGGCGATGATCGTCTGCATGAGCCGACGCATCTGCGTCGACCTCTACAAGGCCATCGCCGCGATTCGCCCGGACTGGCACCACGCCGATGACAACGCGGGCAACCTGAAGATCGTGATGACCGGATCCGCCTCAGACCCGGCAGAGTGGCAGGAGCACATTCGAAACAAGCCTCGCCGCGAGGAACTGGCCAAACGGTTCAAGGACCCGAAAGACCCCTTTAACGTGGTCATCGTCCGCGATATGTGGCTGACGGGCTTCGATGCGCCGTGCCTGCACACGATGTATGTGGACAAGCCGATGCGCGGGCACGGGCTGATGCAGGCCATCGCCCGCGTCAACAGGGTTTTCAAGGACAAGCCAGGCGGGCTGGTCGTGGACTATCTGGGGCTGGCCGACCAGCTCAAGTACGCCCTGGCGAACTACACCCAGAGCGGCGGCAAGGGGCAGACGACGATTGACCAAGCGGAAGCCGTCGCGGTCATGCTCGAACGTTACGAGGTCTGCTGCGGCATCTTCCACGGGTTCGACTGGACGCAATGGAAGACCGGCGGACCGCAGGAACGCCTCTCGATACTGCCAGCGGCGCAAGAACATGTGCTGGCCCAGGAAGACGGCAAGAACCGGTTTGTGAAGGCGGTCAGCGATTTGTCGAAGGCGTTCGCGCTGGCCGTTCCGCATGAGAAGGCGCTGGAGATTCGGGACGACGTGGCCTTCTTCCAGGCCGTGAGGAGCGTGCTGACGAAGAGTACGGGCGACGGCCGTCGCAGCCCGGAGGAGATAGAACTTGCCATCCGGCAGATCGTCTCGAAGGCGGTGTCTTCGGATGAGGTCATCGACATCTTCGCGGCCGCTGGACTAAAGAAGCCGGACATCTCGATCTTGTCTGATGAGTTCCTGGCGGAAGTGCGCGGCATGCCGCAAAGGAACCTGGCGGTGGAGATGCTGCGCAAGCTGATCGAGGGGGAAATCAGAGCGCGCGGGCGGAAGAACATCGTACAGGCAAGGTCCTTTGCCGAACTGCTGGGAGCCGCCATCCGCAAGTACCAGAACCGTGCCATCGAGACCGCGCAGGTCATCGAAGAGCTTATTCGTCTGGCTCGTGATATGCGCGAGGCAACGCGTCGGGGCGAGGAACTGGGGTTGACGGAAGACGAGGTCGCCTTCTACGACGCCCTGGAGGTCAATGATAGTGCCGTATCGGTGCTCGGCGACGAGACGCTCCGGCTGATAGCCCAGGAGCTGGTGAAGTCGGTTCGGAACAGCATCACCATAGACTGGACGGTGCGCGAGAACGTCCGTGCCCAGATGCGCGTCATCATCAAGCGTATTCTGCGCAAGTACGGTTATCCCCCGGACAAACAGGCGCGAGCGACCGAACTGGTTCTCGAACAGGCCGAGGTGCTGTGCCAGGACTGGAGCACCGGTAGCGGGTAATGAAATGGGGCCCATCCGGCCTGGACAACTGCGCGAGCCAGTAAATAGCAAGCTGCCGCTGCGCGCGCCGCGCCGGCGCGGGCGAGCCTCTGGCCGCAAACGTCACAAACTGCTGAATGCCATGAGCCCGCACCGGAAACCAAAGCAGCACCAGCGGTGCCGGGTCTGCATGCCAGCGGATGACGCCGAACGGGCCTTGCTGATTTTCGCTACCCGCGCGCGCTCGGGCAGTTGGCACGGATGTTCTACTCCCGGCTGCGAATGAGGGCAAAGGCTGCTTTCCAGGCGGACGCCGGCGGGCAGCCTCGCCGAGGGCCGGCAGTTTCCAACGCCGAACCAGCGGGCGCCGGGCGAGAATGGCCGCAGCCTCGCGGCGGCGCTGCTCGGGAAGCCTTGTCGGCTGGTTGCGGGTCGCGTCGTGGAATCAACGGAAAAATTGCACGCCCGACCAGAATGCCGTTCGGGCAGTCGTGTTAACCGGATGGAGCGAAAACCTTCCGCGAAATAATTTGGCTCCCCAGGGGCAACCCTAGCCGAACGACTCTCAGCATGAGCACGTCCCGGGCCGCCCGCAGAGGCCTTTCCGAAGCGCCGTTAGCCCGACTTCCGCTACTGGCGGGGTGCAACGACGTAAGTGCTTGATTCATCGCTCAAGCAACTCAAACGTCGCCACTACATCGGCTCTACTTTCGTGATCCCGCCCATTGCTCGCAATCGCGGAGGCGGTTGTGCCGGCAGACGCCGCCCCATTCGCTCCAGCAACAGCGCCACATCCCGCGTCGGTTCGGTGCGCCGCACCAAGAGCAGTTCCCGATCATCGGTGGTCGGCAGGATCACGTCCAACAACTGCACCGTCGCCAGCTTCTCCAGCACCACCCGCGGCATCAACCCGCCGGCCGCCGCCCGCAATTGCTGCCGCAGCGTCGTCGCCAGGCAGTACGCCAGAAACGCCACGAACAAATGCGCCTCGATCCGCCCGGCTTTGCGGTGAAAGATCGGGCGCAGCCCCAGATCGCCCTTCAACGTCCGAAACGCCTCCTCCACCGCGACCAACTGCATGTAGCAGCGCCACACCGTTTCCGGATCGTTCACGCTCAGATTCGTCCGCAACAGATACCGGCCCTCCCGCGCGCGCGCCACCCGCAGTTTCACGCGGTCCAGTTGATAACTCAACACGCCCGCCGCCGACACGTTCACCCGCACCAGCCCGGCCGCGACACGCCCGGCCCGGTCGCGGGCCGCGCCGAGTTTCTGCAACAACTCATCGCGCATCAACTCCTGCCCGGCCAATTCGCCCAGCCGGTGCCAGTAACTCTTCAGCCGCCGCTGCCGCATCCCGCGTTCCTTGCCGGCGCGGGCGCGGCTCTCGGCCAACACATAGAGTTCGCCCTCCTGCGGCAGCAACTTCACCCGCAACGACGGCCGCACCACCTGCCACGGCCGCTGCGCCAACGCCGCCTCCAGCTTCGTCAGCCCCCCCTTCGGCGTGCCCACCAAATACTGCACGCGCGGGTCGCTCGCCCGCAACTCGGCCAACACTTCCTCCGTCGGAATGCCCCGATCCATCACCCAGATACGTTCCGCTTTCCCGTACCGCTGCCCAATCAACTCCACCATCGCCCGCAACGTCGTCTTGTCCGCCGTGTTACCGGGCATCATCTCGTACGCCAACGGCAACCCCTCCGGCGTCACCACCAACGCCACCACCACCTGCACACAATCCCCGCGCCGATCCCGACTGTACCCAAACCGGCGCGGATCGTTCTCATCGCCCGGCGCATCGCACTCGAAGTACGTGCTCGTCAAATCATAGAGCAACACCTCGTAACGCGCTCCGAACAAATCACTCCACCGCTGCCGCAGATGCGCGAACAATTCCTCCTTGTGCGCCACCAACAAATCCAGACACCGATACAACGTATCGTCGGCCACCGCCCCCGCGTCCACGCCCAGCAAATCCGCCAACGCCGTCGTCTCAAACCAGTGCCGGTGCAACCGCCATTCGCTGCCCGGCGACACCAGCCGGTAAATCGCCAGAATCCGCAGCACCTTCTCCCAGTCCGTTCCCTCCCGGCTTACGCTCAACCGCGCCGCGAAAAATTCATCCAGTTTCAACTCCCGCCACAACCCATCGGCCAACCAACACGCGCCCCAACTCCGCGGTCGCTCCAGCCGCAGCGCCGCCAACCGCACTTGCACCGCCGTCACGTCCAGCACCGGGGGCGGCGTGCGATCTTCGGGAAACAACGCGCACGTCAGTGACTCCTGGCGTTGCTCATCGAAGACGGCGAGCGACTTCTCCCACGCGGCGCGTTGCGAATCATTGATCTCGCCAAGGTAGAGCACGTGGCGCTGCACCACGCGGTGGCCGGCGACGCGGCGACTCTCCACCACCGACCACGAGCGATGCTCTTTGCCGTCCTTGCGGCGCATACTGCATTTCAGAAACATGTCCGCAGAATACCGGCATCAGAAGAAGGCACGCAAGGGGGCAGGTCGCCACTACACGTCCTTGAAACACGAATCGCACTCAAATCCCGAAGGATTCCGGAGCTCGATCCCCCGAAAAAGAGTGAAAACACCCTCCAGTAGCGGAAGCCGGGTTAGTCTATCCGCCACGCCTCTCCGCGTCCAGCGGATTCCCGGATGCCAGCGGTTTCCGCTTGCGAACACCGGCGAAATACGGATAATAGCCGCCGTGACGCATGGATAATCCGCGACCAGAGTGATGCGGGGTACTTGGAGCAGCCTATGGCAGCCGAACGCGACGAGATCATGACGATGGACGAGCTGGCGGAGTACCTGAAGATCTCCAAGTCCACGCTCTACAAGCTGGCGGTCGAGAACAAAATCCCCGGCACGAAGATCGGCAAGCGATGGCGTTTCCACAAGGACGCCATCGACCGTTGGGTTCAGAGCGGACTGGCCCAGAGCGGTTCCGAGACCTCAGGTGAACAGGAATGACGACAATGGACCAGTACCGCGAGAAGTTCCAGGGCCTGCTACGCGAGCTCTTCCAGTTTGATTGCGCCGATCTGGACTTCGGCATCTACCGCATCATGAACTACAAGCGGGACGTGATCGAGAAGTTCATCTCGACCGACCTGCCCAAGGCCATCGCCGACGAACTGGATCGCGGGGTCCTCGCCGACCAGTCGCAGGCTGCCAAGGAGCTTGTAGAGGTCGCCAAGCAGATCACCGAGTCGCTGGGCAAGGACGCTCTCGACGCAGATGGTCGTCTGGCTGAGGCGTATCACAGCACGCCGCTGGGCAAGAAGTATCTGGACCTCAAGGGCAAGGCCGCCGGTGGTCGAGGCCGTCAAGCCCTCGAAGCCACGATCTTCAACCACCTGCACACCTTCTTCAGCCGCTACTACCAGGACGGCGACTTCATCTCCAAGCGGCGCTACTCGAAGCGGCAGCGCTACGCCATCCCCTACAACGGCGAAGAGGTCTACCTGCACTGGGCGAACCACGACCAGTACTACGTCAAGACCGCCGAGAACTTCCACGACTACTCCTTCACGTCGCGCGGCGTGACCGTCCACTTCAAGATCAAGGCCGCCAACGTCGAGCAGAACAACGTCAAGGGTGACACGCGGTTCTTCATTCCTCGCGTCAAGGAGATCGACTGGGACGACAAGGCCAGCCAGCTGGTCATCCCCTTCGAGTATCGGCCTCTCACCGACCAGGAAGCCGTCACCTACGGCACCAAGAACCAGCAGGACAAGATCATCGCCGACGCCGTCGATTCCATCCCCAAGCGGCTGAAGAAGGCGGACAAGGCCCTTCTGGCCGTCGCGGTCGAGCGGCACAAGAACAGTGACGGCCAACCGGTCAGCTTCCTCGAACACCATCTGCGCCAATACACGCGGCGGAACACGTCCGACTTCTTCATCCACAAGGACCTGAAGGGCTTCCTCTGCGGCGAGCTGGACTTTTACCTGAAGAATGAAGTCCTGAACCTGGACGAGATGGAGACCGCCGGTGAAGACCGGTCCGAGGGTTGGTTCCAGGTCATGCGGGTGATCAAGGCCGTCGGTAGCCGGATCATCGACTTCCTCGAACAGATCGAGTCGTTCCAGAAGATGCTCTGGGAGAAGCGGAAGTTCATCACCGAGACGCAATACTGCATCACAGTCGGCACCATCGATGGGAGCTTCTACCCCGAAATCGCCGACTGTGACGCTCAGTGGGCTGAATGGAAAGACCTGTTCCACATTGATGAGGAGCAATCCGACCTGTTCTCAAACGGCAAGAGCAAGAAGGACAGGCGCATCGCGTTCCTCAAGGCTCATCCGACGCTGGTGCTTGATACGAAGTGTCTCTCCCAAGCCTTAACAGATCGCCTGCTTGGTTCATTTGAGGCCTTGGACGCTGTGCTTGATGGGGTTCTTATCCATAGTGAGAACTTTCAGGCCTTGACGATGCTACTGGACTCGCTCCGTGGCAAGGTTGAGTGTGTCTACATTGATCCTCCGTACAACACCGGCGATTCCGAGATTCTCTACAAGAACGAATACTTGCGCTCGTCGTGGTTGTCATTGATGCAGAACCGCCTTGCCGTTGCCATGCGACTCCTCACGGATGATCCAGTCGTCTTCATCGCGATTGATGACTTTGAGATGGTTGACTTGGCTGAATTGATCGACAAGCACTTCCCGTTCCTTCGTCGCGAGATGATCATCGTCAATCATCATCCCCAGGGCGGAAAAGCAAAGGTGCTGGCCAATACCCATGAGTATATGCTCGCCTGCGTGCGCCAGGATTCGGATCGCACGCTGTCTGGTCGAATGAGCAAGGACGGCGTCGAACTGCGGCCGTTCAAGCGCAGCGGAACGGCAGAGAGCAATTTCCGCTATGGACGGCCTAATAGTTTCTATGCTGTGCTAGTCGATCCAGACACGAAGGCGGTTGTGGGCATTGAGCCGCCGCCGGATAGGAACGTGCATGATTATCCCACAGGGAAGACCAAAGAAGGTTTTCTTCGAGTCTTTCCGCTGAGCGGCCAACCGAATGATCCACCGGATCGCAGGGAGCGCGTTTGGCGTCGTTCGTATGAATCATGCCAGAACCTGGTCGATAGGAAGCAGCTTCAGTGCAGCGATAACTTGACGATCTACCAGTTGATTGAGGCTCAGGATAGGACCGCCGCACTCTTTAGTAACTGGGTCGATCCGCGATACAATGCGGGAACCTTCGGGGCAAATCTTCTCGGCGACATCATCGGTGAGCACAACCCGTTTTCCTATCCCAAATCGGTACACACCGTCGGTGATGCGATCTTCGCAGCGGGCGTGGAAGACGATGCGTATTGTGTCGACTTCTTTGGCGGTTCAGGAACGACTGGACACGCGGTCATCAACCTCAACCGCGAAGACGGTGGGAATCGAAAGTTCATCATGGCCGAGATGGGGCGCTATTTCGACACGGTCTTGCTCCCGCGCATCAAAAAGGTAACGTTCGCGCCAGAATGGAAGGATGGAAAGCCCAAACGGCTGGCCACAGCAGAAGAAGCTGAGCGAAGCCCTCGTATTGTTAAGTACGTCCGCCTGGAAAGCTATGAGGACGCCTTGGGCAGTATCCGCTTCGATGACGCATCCGGCCAGGGCGCGTTGAAGTTCGACGACTACCTGCTCAAGTACATGCTCAAGTGGGAGGCTCGCAAGAGCGAGACGCTGTTGAACGTCGAGAAGCTGGCCCGCCCCTTTGCCTACAAGCTGACCGTCATGGAGGACGGCGAATCCGTCGACAGGACCGTGGACGTGCCGGAAACGTTCAACTACCTCCTTGGCCTGCATGTCAGCACGCGCAAGGTTTACGACGATGGTGGGCGGCGATACCTCGTGTATCGCGGCCGGATTGATCACAGGCAGATCGCCGTGATCTGGCGTGATACGGACGCCTGGCAAAAGAAGGACCTGGAACGGGACAAGAAGTTCGTCGCCGACCAGAAGTTGACGGAAGGCGCAGACGAGGTCTTCGTCAACGGCGATTCATTCATCCCCAACGCCAGGGCGCTTGAGCCGGTGTTCAAGGCCCGGATGTTCTCGACGGTGGAGGCGTAGCCGATGGCCCGAGCAAACAACGGAAGTCCGGAGTATGTGAAGCTCGAGCAGCGGCTCGCCATGCTGGCGTGGCTCAACGGCCTGTTCGGGTATGACAACAATCGCGACCTACTGGCCGACGTGAGCGAGGCTGCCGAGGGGTTCGATGCATCGGGGCGCAGTTACGTCCATCACCGATTGATCGCTCGGGGCGACAAGGTGAAGGTGGGCGCGGCAGACCTGTCGCGATACGACGACAACATCCGCGAGCATCTGCGGGCCATGAACGCCCGCCGCCCAGAGCCGATCACGCTGCGCTACTTCCAGCATTTGGCGGTGCTCTATACGGAGATCTTCCTGGACGCCTACTTCAACCGGCGCGGGGAGCTTCTGAGGGCGCTCAACAGCTTCGTCGATAAGTGTAATGCGGCTAAGAGCGCCGGAGACCCGAAAGATGCGAAGTTCACAGAGTCGGACCTGAAGAAGCTGGCCTTCTGGATGGCGACCGGCAGCGGCAAGACGCTGATCATGCACATCAATTACCGGCAGTTCCTGCACTACAACAACCTGCCGCTGGACAACATCCTGCTGATCACGCCGAACGAGGGGCTGAGCGAGCAGCACATCGAGGAGATGACGGCATCGAGCATCCCGTGCCGCCGGTTCGACCTCAATGAGAGCGGCCTCGGCATGGCCGAGCGGGATGCCGTTCGGGTCATCGAGATCACCAAGCTCGTCGAGGAGAAACGCGGCGGCGGACTGAGCGTCCCCGTCGAGTCTTTCGAGGGCAACAACCTGATCTTCGTGGACGAAGGTCACAAGGGGTCAGGCGGCGAAGCGTGGCGGAGTTTCCGCGATGCGTTGGGCCAGACGGGGTTCACTTTCGAGTACAGCGCCACCTTCGGCCAGGCCCTGACCGCAGCCCGTAACGACGACCTGACGACGGAATACGGCAAGGCCATCGTCTTCGACTACTCGTATCGGTACTTCCACGGCGACGGATACGGCAAGGATTTCCGCATCCTGAACCTGAAGGAAGAGACCACCGAAGAGAAGACCGAGACGCTGCTTCTTGGCAACCTGCTGTCCTTCTATGAGCAGCAGCGGGTATTCGAGGAGCAAGGGGACGACCTGCGCCCGTACAACCTGGAGAAGCCGCTTTGGGTGTTTGTCGGTAGCAGCGTGAATGCCGTCTACACCGAGGACAAGGAAAAGCGGAGCGACGTGCTGACCGTGGCGAGATTCCTGCACCACTTGCTGGAGAACAAACGCGGATGGGCGGTGAAGGCGATCAAGAAGCTGCTGGACGGCAAGACTGGGCTGGTTGATCCGGATGGCCAGGACGTTTTCGCGGACAAGTTCCAGTACCTGCGGGCGGCCGGAACGGATGCTGAGGCGACCTACCAGGATATTCTGTCCAAGGTGCTCCACACGCCAACAGGCGGCGGCTTGCATCTATGCGACCTGAGAGGCCGCGCTGGCGAGCTAGGTCTGAAGGCCAGCGGCGCGGAGGAATACTTCGGCCTGATCTACATCGGCGACACCAGCACGTTCAAGAAGCTCGTCGAGGATGACGACTCCGGCATCGTTCTTGAGGAAGACGCCATTGCAGACTCGCTGTTCGAGGGAATCAATGAGCCTGACACGAGCGTCGAGATTTTGATCGGCGCGAAGAAGTTCATGGAGGGCTGGAACTCCTGGCGCGTGTCGAACATGGGCCTCCTGAACATCGGCCGCAAAGAAGGCTCGGAGATCATCCAGCTCTTCGGGCGTGGTGTGCGTCTGCGAGGTAAGGACTTCACCTTGAAGCGCAGCTCAGCCTTGGATGGCAGCCACCCTCAGCACGTCCCGCTGTTGGAGACGCTCAACATCTTTGCTGTCCGAGCGAACTACATGTCGCAGTTCCGCGAGTACCTGGAGAAGGAAGGCGTCGAGACGCAAGGCGACGTGGAGTTGCCCTTGCCGATCCGAGCGAATGGTGACTTCCTTGACCAAGGGCTGGTAGTGCCGCGTGTTCCGGATGAACGCAGCTTCGTTGATGAGACCGACATCCTGCTCGATGTTGACCCTGGCATACGGGTGCGAGTGGATATGTCATTGAAGGTCCAGACGCTGGAGAGCGGCGCTGATGGGTTGACCGCGACGGCGGTGAAGGCCGGTCGGGAACGGCCCATCCCCGACGAGAGCCTGGCACTCGTGGATTGGGAGAAGGTCTACATCGATCTGCTCGAGTACAAGGAACGCAAGGGAATGCGCAACCTGGCGATTCGCCCGGATGTGCCACGGGTGATTCTGTCGAGGACCGAACCCGCCCGACTCTACAGCCTTGTTGCTGATGACGCGGTCGTCAGGCCCGATTCTTTTGCAGGCACGGCGCTGCTGAACGAAGCGGCACTGACGGTTCTTCGGAAGTACACCGACAAGTTCTACCGCAACCAGCAAGAGCGGTGGGATTCCGAGCACATGGTCTACAGGACGCTCGACCGCGACGATGCCAACTTCCAGAACTACACCGTCAAGGTCGCCCGAGGCGAATCGCAACTGATTGTCGCGATCCAGAAGCTCATCGACGATGGCGATGGCATCTACAAGCAAGACCTCCGCGACCTGCCCACGATCCACTTCGACCGTCATCTCTATCAGCCCTTGCTGATTGAACGCGGCGATAAGGTTCGCAGCGAGCCGCCAGGCCTGAAGGATAGCGAGCGGCAGTTTGTTGAGGACCTGCGGGCATTCTGTCGTGCCGAGAAAGACAAGTCGCTGGCGGACGCGGAAGTATTCTTGCTGCGGAATCTCAGTCGGGGCAAAGGCATCGGCTTCTTCGAGAAACGAGGCTTCTACCCAGATTTCATCCTGTGGGTCAAGAAAGCCGATGCTCAGCGGATCGTCTTTGTCGAACCGCACGGGATGCTCCATGCCGAGGCGTACCAGCATGACGACAAGGCCAGGCTGCACGAATCGCTTCCGCACCTGGCGGCGGCCATGTGCAAGCGGACCGGGATCAAGGACATCGTGTTGGATTCGTTCATCGTCTCCGCTACACCGTTCGAGGACCTCCGCACCAGATACGACGACGGCAGTTGGGACAGAAAGAAGTTTACTGAGGCACACATCGTGTTCCCGGATCGGTCGGCCCAATACGACTACATCGAAATCATCATGCGACAACAGACGACGTGAGGAGCGGCAGAGCGTTCATGCGAGCCAAGGCCAAAGCCCTATTGCGAAAAGATATCCTTCGCAGCCTGCGAAAGCAGGGCTACGTCGTGCGCGATGGCCGGGTTGAGTTGCCTGCGGACACGACGAAGGATGACCTTCGTCGTGTCAACGAGATGGCCTGCATGAAGAAGCGTGAAGAGGCTCGACCACGGCTTGCCCGATATGAGGATCACCTGTTGAGCCGTATTGCAGCAGGTTCCGACATGGCGGTGGATAACGTCCAGCCGAGGTTGGTTCAGGTTGAGCGCGATACGGAAGACGAACTGCTGTTTCGCTATATATGCCTCCACTGGAGCATCCCCGTGTCCTCGGGCTACGGAAGACGACTGCGTTTTCTGGTGGAGGACCAGAGCAACGGCAAGCTCATGGGCATCTTTGGTCTTGGCGACCCAGTGTATTCGCTCCGATCCCGTGATCAATGGATCGGCTGGGATGCCACAGCGAAGAAGGAACGGCTCTACCACATAATGGACGCTTTCGTGCTGGGCGCGGTCCCGCCGTATAGCAGCCTGCTGTGCGGGAAGCTTGTTGCCATGCTTGCGATGACCGATACGGTGCGTAAGGCGTTTCGGAACCGCTACGGCGGGCGAGAGACCGTGATAAGTGGCGAAGTGCGCAAACCATATCTGGCCTTGATCACCACCGCGTCGGCGCTCGGGCGGTCGTCTCTATACAATCGGCTGCGCATTGACGGTACGGACTATTGGCATCGCATCGGCACCACCGAGGGTTGGGGGGAGTTTCATTTCTCGAATGGCGTCTACGCGGACATCCGCGCGTATGCCGAGCGATGGTGCGAGGCGACTGCCAAGAAAGAGCCTTGGGGAAACGGGTTCCGCAACAAGCGCGAAGTGATCCGAAAGGTCCTGTCTCGGATTGGGTTATCGACCGAGTTGGGGAATCACGGCATTCAGCGAGAGATTTACGGTGCGCCGCTTGGCCACGATGCCCTGGCCTTCTTACGCGGCGAGACGAGTCGCCCACGGTTCCTCAAACTAACCGAGGCTGATGTCTGGAGCGCCTTCCGTGAGCGATGGTTCCTTCCCAGGGCGGCACGGTGCCCCGAGTTCCGAAGCTTCCAACCTGAATCGTACCGGCTCTGGACACCTGATCATCGGAGGGCACGGTGATGGCTGGACCGCTTGATGCCTCTGGCGCTGCAAGACCATTCGCCGACCTGCCTGCTGGCTTAGTGGAAGAGGTGCTCGCTGGAGCAACCCAGGTTGGCGCACATTTGCTTGGTGACTTCACACGCATCAAGCAGGAGAAGGCGGGCCTTCGGAAGAAGCTCGACGATGCTCGGCTTGTTGGCCATGAGTCCGACTTGCCCAGCCCCCACATACCAACGACTTGCGCTACGGATGGCTCCTATGCCATCGAGCGGCTGTTGGCGGCTGATCTCGCTGCGGCCGCAGCTGTTGCTGTCGAAGGGCTTACGCCGCCGAGCGAGACCCGACACTGGGATGCGCCGCACCATCGCACGTTTGTTCGGGCCGAGGTCCATCACGATGGCACTCAAACGGTCCTGCGAGCCGTGATGCTGGGACACGAGCTGGAGCTGGCGATTGCCGCTCCACATGACCTGGTCTTGCTGGACATGACGCTGGCGTTGCCCGTCATCTACTTCAACCAGGCGTTTGCAAAAGCCAGCGAGATCACCAGGGAACTTGGGGCGGGGACAGTGGCATGCGTGAGTGAGTTCCAACAGCACGGCCTCGACTTCATCACGCACTACCGCGACGTTCTGAAGTGCCCGCGATCCGACAAGGCCTACGCGGGGTTGCCCAAGTATGCGACTCGACGGGAAATCGGCGAAAAGGTCGGTTGGCCTTCGCACCACGACGACCGTTCGCTGCTCACAATGCTTCTGCGCCCAGGCGAGTTCACGCAGCCCCAGCCGATGTTGGACAGTGAGTTTCACCTGCATACCCCTGGGGCCAGCGGTGCAGCAAGCAATGCGTTAAAGGCGATAGCTGATGAAATTGTCGCGGCCCTCAAGACCATCAGGGTGGTGTATTACCGGCCACATGGGTTCATCCCTGCGCTGCGTGTCGAAGTCGGTTCCGCTGTGGCTGACAATCCCCACCGGCTTGCGATGGTTCTCAGGGGTTTGAAGGAACAGTCAGTTGTGGCCTCCATGCTCGAACCGTATCCGCTCTACATGGCTGATCGAATGGCCAAGTCGCTGGCCGCCGCGATTCCCGCGTTTCGGCAGGTGGCTACGCAGCGGATCAGCGCCGAGTATGACGGCGACATAGGTGAAGTCTTCTTTGCAATGCACGGCTACCGCAGCGAAGGCGGCCGATAAGGAGCGTGCCACATGGCAGAAGCCCAAGTAAGCAAACAGCTCGACGCAGTGGTTGCCAAAACCGAGCGGCTCGGCGTCATTGGCTCGCCGTCAAGCACGTCCGAACTTGCGGTCGATGTGGTCGGTACGGCCGTTGGTCGTAAGCTCGTCGGGGAGCTTGCCATGTTCCCATTCCAGCAGGACGGAGTTGCGCATTACGCCCTTGGCCAGATCACAGAGATTGAGCTGAGGAACGTTTGGCACGAGGACCCGACGATGCGGTCCTTGATCCGCCAGCGGGGCAAGATTGATGCTGTCAGTGAACGTCAAGACACACACCTGGGCAAGATGACGATCAGCGCTGTGTTCAAACACGCAACCGTACCGTCAAGTGCGTCGGGGGCAGCTGGAACCAGCTATGAACCGAGCATCATGGGAACGGTCCCGTCCACAGGAACAGGCATTCACCTTGTGAATGATGCTGTGCTCGAAACGGTGCTGCATCGTTACCGCGACCAGATTGTCTACCTCGGGCAAGTGTACGGGTCAACGCCCAAGCTTCCGCTCTGGTTCAAGCACTTTGGACGCGGTCCAGACGGGGCTGGCGAGGCGCACCATTTGGGAATCTTCGGCAAGACCGGCAGCGGCAAGAGTGTGCTGGCGAAAATGGCACTCTGTGCATACATGAGATACCAGCAGATGGGCCTTTTGATCCTCGATCCACAGGGCGAGTTTGCCAAAGATTTCCGAGGCGGCGGAAGTGGTGAAATGCGGATTCCATTGGCGGGTATCGCCAAGCAATTCAACAAACAGGTGGTCACGCTTTCTGTTCGCAATTTGGTGCTGGATCGCTGGGAATTGTTTCAGGAGATTCTGTTTGAGAGCGACTTCTTTCAGCAGCTCACTATGCCCAAGGGCGACAACCGGCGTGATGCATGTGCGAAGCTTGCGGACGAGTTGCGAAAGAAGAAGGTTAAACTCGAAGATCTGAATGGCCGTGCCGCCTTCAATACGGCTTGGTCCATACTGGCGGACACGAAGGTCCAGCAGGTGTTCTATCGGACAGCGCCAAGTCGTGAACGTTTTGAGTCTGCTCGGGCCGATGCCGATCCCGATGACTTCTTTCAACACCAGTGGCAGCCTGTCACGGCGTTGTTCGATAGATCACGAGCCAAGGCGAAGACCGTCGAGTCAGCGCTTAACTGGCTCTTGGATGTGAATCCACAGAACGGTGTTCGACCGATCCTGATAATCGACCTGTCGAGGGAACAAGCCCACGGGCTCTTCTGGACGGACACGATCCAGTCGCTGGTGATCAAACGACTGTTGGACGGCATTACCACAACCGCAGAGCGGCGGTTTCAGGAAGGTAATGAGACGGGCCTCAATACGCTAGTTCTGATGGACGAGGCACATCGGCTCGCTCCTCGCCAGTTGCCGGAAAATGGCAACGCCGCTGCTGGTGTACGAGGCGTACTCATCGACGCCGTGCGGACCACGCGAAAGTACGGGCTGGGCTGGCTCTTTATCAGCCAGACGCTCAGCTCCCTGCATACCGAGATCCTGCAGCAGTTGCGTATCCAGTTCTTCGGGTTTGGGCTTTCCATGGGGCAGGAGTTTCAAGCCTTGCGCCAGCATGTGGGCGGCGACGATTCGGCGCTGCGGCTTTACGGGCTGTTCCGTGACCCACACTCATCGTTCGACATCTCAAGTCGTCAGTACTCCTTCATGACGACCGGCCCAATCAGCCCGCTATCATTCGCGGGCACGCCGCTGTTTCTAAACGCCTTCAACCGCGTGGACGATTTCATGGGGGCGAACGGCCTCGCAGTTCCCAACTCGGACGGGGTTACTGGCTGAAGCAAGAAAGCATGAAGGGGATTGACAGATGAGGCCGCGTCCGTGTAGTATGTCCTAAACGAATGACGCATCGCTTCGACGATCTGGTGCGAGGCTGGAGACTATGGCAGGCAACCCATTATTTGGCAAGAAGATACGAGAGCTTCGGGAGGCCAAGCTCCGGGAGGACGCGACCTTCACGCTGCGGCAGTTTGCAGAGAAGGTGGGCATCAGCGCGACGTTCCTGAGCAAGGTCGAGCGCGGCGAGTTCGACCCGCCCAAGGCGGAGAACATCATCAAGATGGCCGAACTGCTGGGCGTGGACGCGGACGAGCTGCTGTCGCTGGCGAACAAGGTGGACCCGGAGTTGGAGAAGATCATCAAGGAACAACCGACGGCCCTGCCGGACCTGCTGCGCACGGTGCGCGGCATGTCGGCGGAGGAGCTTCGAAAGCTCACGGAACGGGCACGCAAGGAACAAAAGGACTGACGCGCGGGGCGAACATGGCCAAGGTCAAGTTTCTCAAACACGACGAGATCGAAAACGCCGCGCTGTGCCTGCTGGCCGAGTACGGCCGCAAGTACGGCGAGGTGATCGAGCCGCCCGTGCCGGTGGACGCGATCCTCGAAGGCCACCTGGGTCTGGCGTTCGATTTCGACAACCTGCCGAAGCTGATTGGCGTGCCCGACGTGCTTGGGGCAACGTGGATTCAGGACAAGGTTGTGCTCGTCGATCAGTCGCTCGACCCCACCGACAACCCGCGCAAGGAAGGCCGCTACCGCTTCACCCTCGCGCATGAGATCGGACACTGGGAACTCCATCGACACGGATTCCTGGCCAACGCCTGTCATCCGTCGCTGTTCGGTGATAAGCCCGCGCCGTCCATCGTCTGCCGGTCGGGCTCGCGCAAGGACCCGATGGAGTGGCAGGCCGACACGTTCTCCGGCTACCTGCTCATGCCGAAGGACATGGTCCTCGCGGCGTGGCAGCGCAGGTTTGGCAGCCCGACCCCGTACATCGCAAAGGACGAGATGGCCGATCTGTCAGCGAAGTGGGGGCTGGCCGACGACGAACGGCCAACCGTGGAAGTGGCGAAAGAGATGGCCCGCGCGTTCAACGTGTCGGGCCAGGCCATGCAGATTCGTTTGATCGGGTTGGGGTTGATAAGGACCGAGCAACCTCCGCCCGATCTGTTCGACGCAACAAGCTCGGTCAGTTCTGCCATTGGCAGAGAAGGAGAATGACATGCCCAGAAAAGGACCCGAAACCCATCATGTAGTCCCGAACCCCAGTGGCGGATGGGACGTGAAACGCGGCGGTTCCGTGCGAGCAAGCGCGCACCACGATCTCAAACAGGATGCCGTCGAAGCGGCTCGGAGGATCAGCCAGAGCCAGGGAACGGAACTGCGCATCCACAACAAGGACGGCAGGATTTCGCAGTCGGATAGTCACGGTGGCGATCCGCATCCGCCTAAAGGGTGATTCTCGGAAGGTGTGGTCGGACTCGGTTGATGGCCGAGGGTACGAGGCCGACCCGACAAATGAACCTCGGTCGTTTTTTTTCGGGCAAGCGTTTAGTGTTTAGGCCACTACTGACGCTGCCCGAGAAAGGAGAAAAACACAATGACCCAGCAATTCAACCCGAAACGCGTGTTGCGCCAGATCTCCAATCCGTTGCTCAAGGCTTTCTTCGAGCGGCAAGGGCATCCTCTGGATGTGGATTGGGACCGCCTGGCCAACACGCAAGTGGACGACATCTTCGACGGATGGCAACGGCTGCCCGCTGACCAGCGCAAGGCGGTGGAGGTCATCCTTCAGGATGTCCATGAGATGGCCAACGAGGACGGCACGCGTGTCATCATCGAGGAAGGCCAGTATCACAGCGAGGACCTGACGCCCCTGCTGGAGCCGATGGAGAGCCGCTACGACAAGGCCCTCTGGACGTTCATGAACCGCCCGGCGATCTGGGACGCAGCGGTCCGTTTCGCCAAGGCGGACATCCTCTGGGGCGGCCGCTCCTGGATGAAACGCGGCAACATGCCATCGGCCGACCCCAAGACGGACCCCGCGTCGATTCATGCGTTCCAGGGAGCAATGTCCGCGTTCTACCGCGACCGCCAGGGGCGCGGACACCACTGCAAGGTCGAGTACTTCCCTCGTGGCAGCGATCACCATTACTTCTTCGTCTACCTGAGTGACTACGCCGACACCTATATCAACTTCGACGACTCGGGGCACTTCCAGCGGACGCCAGAACGTCGGGCGTTCGAGGTGGTGTTCGCCTACGAGCGTTCGTCCAGTACGCTGGAGATGTACGCCAAGGGCGGCAAGCAGGTCGTCGCGTCGCTACAGCATCTCTTCTCGACGATCATCCTCGGCGAATCGCTCGAGCCGGAAGAACCGGGAGCCCAGCCGTACGAACTCAACGGACTGATGGATCGCAGCTTCGCGTTCCCGACCGACCCGGAAGACGGCATCGAGGATGTCACCGTCCGCGCCATGCGGCTGTCCATCCTTGGGCGCAAGCGCGGCCGCATTACGCTGGAGCCTGATCCGAACGATGGTCGCGAACGCATCTATGAGATGCTCGAGGAAGACCTGAACCGCCGATGCCTGCCGAGGTCGATTCTGCACGTCACCAAGGCCACGATGAACTTCCGGCTGAACGGGAACGGACATGGGCGCTCGTTGACGTTCAGCGTCACCTTCCCGAACGGCTGCGACCTCAAGAACAAACGCGAGGATCAACGGCTTCTCGGCGAAAAGTACCTCAAGAGGTGGAAGATCGATGTCACCTGACCCGCTCGACATCATCTGGCGGTCAGCCGACAGCCCGGCTCCGACGTTCACAGCCGACGACATGGACGGCGTACCGCCGGAGACCGTGGCTCGCCTGACCCTGCTCGGCATCCTCCGGCAGGCCGCACCCGCGACGCATGTCATGTGCGACGGATGCGATGGCGGCCACATCGAACGGGTGATCTCGCTACCGTACCCGGACGGCCAGACGCGCTTCTTCATCCGCTGCCCCGAGAACGGCAGGATCGAGGTGCCGCGCGACCGCCTCATGCAATGGTCGGTCGACTACACTCCGCTCCTGCTCGTCCTGACAAAGGCGCTGGCCGTGCAGGGAACGCTCGACGAGATCGTACCCAATCGCATCTGGAGCCTGGGTCGGGCCTCGTTGGCCGGGAAATCCAAGACCGTCTGGGCGGCCCGTGGGCTGGCTTGGCCCGACGCTGTGCGGATCGCGGCATCGCTCCCGAAAGGCCGGTCACCCATTCTGTTCCACTTGGGCCGTCCGGCGGACGATGGGCTGTTGGACATGCCACGCGAATCGATCATCGATCTGCGCACCGTCCTGCGGATTGACGCCGACTTGGCCGTCGACGTCTACGCCATCGAACGGCAACTGGGCGATGTCGCCCCGTCGCCGTCCAGACAACAGCCGAAGAAGCAGTCGCGGCGCGATGCCACGGTCGGTGCGTTGAAGCGCGAACTCCACCAACGCATCCTCTCGTTCAAGAGCGCCATCCGTCACGCAGACGACATCGGACGCACCTTTGATGTGCCCCCACTGACCCAGAAGGAACTCGCGGAAGCCATCGGCGAAAGCGAGTCGGCCGTCTCGCGGGCGATAGCCCGGAGCAAGGACCTTGAATTGAAGGTCATGCTGCAGACCGTTAAGAGCCACAACATGATCCGCAAGTACTCACGCTGAAGAAGGGCCGAATTGCAGTTGCCGTCGTTTGCTGCAACTGCAATCCGGCAATTACGCGCCGCAAGCGGCTTGATGGCAGTCGCTTACGGACATCCACATATCCGCTGCCATCGTTTCCTGCAACTTCTCCCCAAGGTGTCGAGCGACGCACAGGGCGTGGCTCACCAAACGACAACCTTGCAGGAGAGAAGCCATGCAGGAGAGCAAACACCGACCCACCAAATCGTCCCTCACACCCCCTCAGGCCCGCCTCGTCGACCTGATGCAGCGGCTGAACTTCGGCCGCATCGAGGACCTTCACATCCTCAATGGCGAGCCGCTGTTCGACCCGCCGCCCCGCGTCTTCCGGGACGTGAGGCCTGGCCGCGTCAACGGACCTCGCCCGGAAGCAGGCAAGGCCGACTTCGACCTCAAGGATGAGGTCATCGACCTGTTCGTCCACCAGGAGGCAGTGGGCGACGGCGTCATCGAGCGCATCGAGGTTCAACACGGTCTTCCGTTCAGGATGACCTTCGAGGAGGTCTACGCCTGACAACGCGGGGGTCGGCTCCCCTTTTCCTGTGATCGAAACGAACACCTGACAACTAACCAGCCGAAGAACGGAGGCGTTGTGGGTGCCGCAGATGCGGCAATCCTGCAACGCCTCCGCTGTTTGTGATCGCTGCCTCTGTCGGCATCCACGCGACGCCTCCCGGCCAACGGGAGACTGAAATGGATACCAACAAGAAGCATGAACAACTCACCAAGTACACCATGACCCTCGTCCAGTGCAAAGCGCGGCAGCTCGTCGGCAAGGCGGGCTATACGCAGGACGACATCGCGGACATCGAGCAGGACCTGATCAAGAGCCTGCTCGCATGCATGCCGCAGTTCGACCCCGCCAAGGCGAAGCTCAACACCTTCGTCGACCGCGTGGTCGGAAGCAAGATCGTCGACCTGCTGCGCCGCCGCAATGCGGAGATCCGCAATCACGGGCGGGAGGCCTTCTCGCTCAACGAGGAGATCGAGACCGAGGACGGAACGGTGGAGATCATCGAGACCGTCTCGCAGGACGAGATCGACCTCCGCACGGGCCGCTGCAACCGGCCCGAAGCCGAACGCGCCCACCTCCAGATCGACCTGAATGCGTTCGTCGCCGGTCTGTCGCCCGAGCTGCGGCAGGTCGCCGACATGTTGCGGACGGCGTCCGTCGCCGAGGTTGCCCGCGAGCTGGGCATCCCGCGCCGCACCTTCCGTGAGAAGCACCTGGCGCAACTGCGCGAGGTCTTCGCGGCAAACCGCATGGACGACTACCTGCGCTGAACGCGCTCTCCGCCAGTTTGCCCCTGCGCCGCGTAAGTAACTGAAGGCGGCCAGGGGCAACTGGTCAGGAGACACCAACGCGGAGAGGAATCATGGACATCAGCATCGATCTCAACATTCTGGAAGCCGAACCCGCCGCGCAGTACCACGCCAAGGCGGATCGTTACCTCAGCAGCCACCAACTCCTGGACTTCATCCGGTGCCCGTGGCTGCACCGCAAGAAGGCGGTCGGCCTGATCGAGGACTCCGATTCGGCCAGCTACCTCATCGGACGCGCCGCGCACACGCTGATCCTCGAGGGCCGGGATGCCTTTGAGGCGGCGTTCGCGCTGGGCGGCCCCATCAACGAAAAGACCGGCAAGCCGTTCGGTGCGGCCACGAAGGCCTTCGCCGAGTGGGCCGCGATCCAGGGCAAGCCGGTCCTGTCCCACGATCAGATCGATCTGGTCGAGCAGATGCGGTCCGGCGTCGAGATGAACGACGAGGCCGTGGCGCTCCTGCTCTACGGCCGCGCCGAAGGCGTCGTGCGGACCGAGTACTGCGGCACGCCTTGCCAGATCCGTATCGACTGGCTGCACCCGCATCGCGGCATCGTCGACTTCAAGACCTGCGACGACCTGACCTGGTTCGAGGCCGACGCCCGGTGCTACGGCTACCACCGGCAGGTCGCCTTCTACCGGGCCGTCCTGGCCCAGGCCCTCGGCGGCACGCTGGTCCCCGTTCACCTGATCGCGGTCGAGAAGAAGGAACCGTTCCGCTGCGGGGTCTGGCGCGTTGGCGACGACACGCTGGCCCAGGCGCAGCGCGAGAACGAGGCCGCGATCCGGCGTCTGCTCGTCTGCCGCGAACGCGACGAGTGGCCCACTGGCTACGAGGAAATCCGCGTGCTGGACGTGCCGTAGTGGCACGTCCGGTCACGGGCTGAAACCACCACAACGAGAAGGAGAGAAGCAGTATGACCATGTTGCAGCAGATTCACCGGGGTCGCAGGCACAACCCGCCGCGCCTCCTGATGTACGGAACCGAGGGCATCGGCAAGTCCACCACGGCGGCCGCTGCCCCCAAACCGATCTTCGTCCCCACCGAGGACGGCCTCGACCAGATCGACTGCGCCAGTTTTCCGCTGGCGACCCGGCTGGCCGATGTCGACACGGCGCTCCGGGCACTGATCCAGGAGAAGCACGACTTCGAGACGGTCGTGATCGACTCGGCCGACTGGCTCGAGCGCCTGGTCTGGGACGCGCTCTGCGAACAGTACGGCGTCAACAGCATCGAAAAGGTCGATGGCGGCTACGCCAAAGGCTACACCCACGCCCTCACGCACTGGCGCAAGCTGCTGGGCGATCTCAACACGCTGCGCAACCAGCGCGGCATGTGTGTGATCGTCCTGGCGCACGCCAAGGTCGAGAAGTTCGAGGACCCGGAGTTCAGCGCCTACGACCGCTATTCGCCGCGACTGCACAAGCACGTCACGGCGCTGCTGACGGAGTGGTCCGACGCGGTGCTCTTCGCCACGCGCAAGATCATCACGAAGACCGAGGACGGCGGGTTCGGGCGCGAGCGCACCATCGCCGCCGGTCTGGGCAAGGATGGCGGCGAACGCATCCTGCGTACGGTCGGCAACCCGGCCTGCGTGGCGAAGAACCGCTACGGCCTGCCCGCCGAGCTACCCCTCTCGTGGCCTGCGCTGATGAACGCGCTGGCCGCCAACCCGATGTCCGCAGCCGGGGCGGTCCCGGCGCGGGGTAACGAGTCAGTAACCACCAAGAGCAAGGAGTAACGAGTCATGGCAAACCTTAATGGATTCAATGCGTCCGAAGTCGAACCGACCAGCAACTTTGAACCGCTTCCGGCGGGCAAATTCCTGGCCGCGATCACCGAGAGCGAGATGAAGCCCACGAAGACCGGGAGCGGCAAATATCTGCAGCTCACTTTCACGGTCATCGACGGCCCGTACAAGAACCGCATCCTCTGGGCGCGGCTCAACCTCGACAACCCGAACGCCACGGCGGTGAAGATCGCCCGGTCGGAGCTGTCGGCGATCTGCCACGCGGTGGGCGTCATGCAGCCCCGCGACAGCGTCGAGCTGCACAACCTGCCGCTGGTGATCGTCGTGAAGCTCAAGAAGCGCGAGGACACCGGCGAGCTCACCAACGAGATCAAAGGCTACGAGCGGAAGGCTTCCGCCGGGCAGGCGCAGCAGGCCCCGGTGACCGACAACACGCCCCCTTGGAAACGGTAAGGAGGGCGTCATGCCGTTGACGCTTCCTTACCCGCCCAGCGTGAACCATTACTGGCGGCGGGTCGGGCTGCACACCCTGATCAGCCGGGAGGGCCGGACGTTCCGACGGAACGTCTGCTCCCTCCTCGGCGGTGGGATGCGCAAGCCCCCGTCGAGCGGGCGCATCGCCCTGGCGATGGATGCTTTTCCGCCGGACCGCCGACGCCGCGACCTGGACAACATCCAGAAGCCGGTGCTCGACGCCCTGGAACACGCAGGCGTGTACGCGGACGACAGCCAGATCGATCTGCTCGTGACGCGCCGCCGTGAGGCGGTGCCCGACGGCAGGCTTCTGGTGACGGTCGAGGAATTTCCCCTGCGGCGCTGCCCCGTATGCGGCGGGCCGCTGCCTGACGAGGATCAAGATGCCCACGACTAAACACACGACCTGCCATCGTCGCCGGAACTGTGACGCGCTCACGCCAGCCATGCTGGCGACGCTCCGTGTCATCCGCCAACTCGGCAAACAGGATGCGGCGCTCGTGTGTCCGACCGCGACGATTCGCGCCTTGTTCCGCCGGGGCGTGATCGACTCTGCGCTCACCATCATCGACGACGCCCAAGGAGGAACATGATCCAACTGCGCCCCTACCAGACCGAGGCGGTCGCCGCCGTCTACGATCACCTGCGCGGACGGGACGACCACCCGTGCGTCGTCATCCCGACGGCAGGCGGCAAGACGCCGGTCATGGCGACGATCTGCCGCGACGCCGTCCAGCAGTGGAACGGTCGCGTGCTGATCCTGGCGCACGTCAAGGAGCTGCTCGAGCAGGCGACCGAGAAGCTCCACGCGATGGCCCCCGACCTGTGGAACAAGATCGAGGTCTATTCGGCGGGGCTTAAGAGCCGCGATACCGAGCACCCGATCATCGTGGCGGGCATCCAGAGCGTGTTCCGCCGCGCGGCCGAGCTCGACCGCTTCGACCTGATCCTGATCGACGAGGCGCACATGCTGCCGCCCGATGGCGAGGGCATGTACCGCACCTTCCTGGCCGAGGCTCGCGCCGTGAATCCCAACGTGCGGCTGGTCGGCCTGACGGCCACACCCTACCGCATGACCACCGGCATGATCTGCGGACCGGAGAATCTTCTCAACCACGTCTGCTACGAGGTCGGCGTGCGCGAGCTGATCGTGCAGGGGTATCTCTGCGGCCTCAAGACCAAGGCCGGACGCCGCAAGGCCGACACCTCTGGCCTGCACATCCGAGGCGGCGAGTTCATCGCGGGCGAGGTCGAGGCCCTGATGGACGACGACGCGCTGGTGCGGTCAGCCTGCGGCGAGATCGTCGAGCATACGCGGGACCGGCATTCGGTCCTGATCTTCGCCGCCGGTGTGCAGCACGCCATGCACGTCCAGCGCACCCTCGGGGAGTTCGGTCACGAGTGCGGGTTCGTTTGCGGCGACACGCTGCCGTTTGAACGCGCCGACACCCTCAAACGCTTCAAAGACGGCGGCATGAAGTATCTGGTCAACGTCAACGTGCTGACCACCGGCTTCGACGCGCCCAACATCGACTGCGTGGCGCTTTTACGGCCGACGAACTCCCCGGGCCTCTACTACCAGATGGTCGGTCGCGGCTTCCGCCTGGACCCGTCGAAGGAGAACTGTCTCGTCCTGGACTTCGGCGGCAACATCCTGCGGCACGGGCCGGTCGATGCTCTGGAGATCAAGGACCGCCCCAACGGCAACGGCGACGCGCCCGCCAAGGAGTGCCCGCAGTGCCAGGCGGTGATCCATGCCGCCTACAGCATCTGCCCGGAATGCGGCTATGCCTTCCCGCCGCCCAGACGCGAACAGCACGACCACGAAGCCTCCACGGCCAGCGTCCTCTCCGGCGAGGTCACCGAGACGGAATACGAGGTCGAGGGCGTCTACTACAGCGTCCACGTCAAGCGCGACGCGCCCGAGGACCACCCACGCACCATGCGGGTCGACTACCGGGTCGGGTTCAATAACTACCGCAGCGAGTGGGTCTGCTTCGAGCATACCGGCTACGCCCGAGCCAAGGCCGAGACCTGGTGGAGGGCGCGGTCCCGCGAACCGTTCCCGGAATCGTCTGAGCAGGCCGTGGAGATCTGTGAGGCGGGCGGTGTGGCCGAGACGCGCTCGATCACCGTGCGGTCGGTGACAGGCGAGAAGTACGACCGCATCACCCACCACGAGTTGGGGCCAATCCCGCCGCGCCAGGACGGCAGTGACGAGCGCGATGACGGCAATCTTCCCGAATACCAAGGACCGGAGGACGATGATCTGCCCTTCTGACAGTCATGACACGCTCCACAGCGCGGCGGCTGGTTACCTGGCCGCCGGGCTGTGCGCTCTGCCCGCGATCCGGGCGGAGAAGCGCCCGGCGGTCGGCCAGTGGAAGCGCTACCGCAAGCGGCTGCCCACCGAGGCAGAACTGTCCGCCTGGTTCGACAACGGGCCGGACGCGGTCTGCATCGTGTGCGGGACCGTCTCCGGCAACGCCGAGATGATCGACTTCGACGCGGGCGGTGAACTCTTCGACGCCTGGGCCCGGCGCATCCCCGCCGACCTGCTGGCGCGGCTGGTGGTCGAGACCACCCAACGCGGCGGGCGGCATGTCTTCTACTGCTGCGAAGCGCCGGTCTGCGGCAACATGAAGCTGGCCCAGCGCCGCGAGGGCGACAAGACCGTCACGCTGATCGAGACCCGTGGCGAGGGCGGCCTGTTCCTCTGCGCCCCGACAGCCGGGTACGAGGCGATCCAGGGCGACCTGCGCACCCCGCCCGTGTTGACGGAGGCCGACCGGGACGCGCTGCTGGCGGCCGCATGGGAGCTGAACGAGTACTTGCCGCCCCTGGTCGGCGAAACGCGCCCCTGTGGCCAACGGGACGCCAAGGAATCGCCCGTGGCGGCCTCCGGCGAGCACCCCGGCGCAGACAATTCGGACACCGGCGCATTCTCGGCGGAGAATTCGGACAACGGCCGTTCTCGGCCGCACAATTCGGAGAACGGGCCGACACCGGCGTCATCGGTCGCACAGGGCGCATTCCCGCCAGAGATTTCGCACAGGCCAGGCGATGATTTCAATGATCGCGGAGATGTGCGCGATGTGCTCGCACAGCACGGATGGGCGCTGGCCAAGCCGGGAGAGAACGAGTACTGGCGTCGTCCGGGCAAGACATCCGGCTGGTCGGCCTCGCTGAAGGACCGGGTCTTCTACGTTTTCAGCGCGAATGCCGCGCCCTTCGAGCCGTCCCGGGCCTATTCCCCGTTCGCGGTCTACGCGCTGCTGAACCACGGCGGCGATTATGAGACGGCGGCGCGTTCTCTGCGCATGTCCGGTTACGGGGGCGACGGCCCGTCGGACATTCGCACAGGCGTCGACCTGTCGGGCATTCTCGGCCAGAGCGGCGTATGTGGGGCCGATGACTCGCACAATGCCGCCCGTGCGCCAGAGATTCCCGACCCCGGGCCCATGCCCGACCACCTTCTTCGCATCCCCGGCTTTGTCGGCGAGGTGATGGACTACTGCCTGGCGACCGCGCCCTATCCGAACCCGGTCATGGCCTTCGCCGGGGCGCTTTCGCTCCTGGCGTTCCTGACGGGTCGCAAGGTGCGCGATCCGGGCGACAACCGCACGAACATCTACCTGCTGGGCCTGGCGCACTCGGCCGCCGGGAAGGACTGGCCGCGCAAGGTCAACACCCGCATCGTCCACGAGGTCGGCCTGGCCAAGTGCCTTGGGGAGCGGTTCGCCAGTGGCGAGGGCATCCAGGACGCGCTCTTCCAGACGCCAGGCATGCTGTTCCAGACCGACGAGATCGACGGCATGCTCCAGTCGATCAACAAGGCCAAAGACGCCCGGCACGAGGCGATCATGTCCACGCTGCTGACGATGTACTCGGCGTCGAACAGCGTGTTCCCGATGCGCCGCAAGGCGGGCAAGGAAGCGCCCGGCGTCATCAACCAGCCCAGCCTGGTGATCTTCGGCACGGCGATCCCGAACCACTACTACGAGGCGCTTTCCGAGCGGATGCTCACGAACGGCTTCTTCGCCCGCATGATCATCCTCGAGGCCGGACCGCGCGGCACGGGTCAGGAGCCGGTCATCCGGGATCTGCCGCCCAGCGTGCTCGCGGCGGCCAAGTGGTGGGCCGACTACCGACCCGGCACCGGCAACCTGGAGAACTGGAATCCCGTGCCCACGGTAATCGACCACACCGACGAGGCCAGGCGGCTGCTGATCGAGACACGCGAGCAAGCCGAGGCCGAATACAGCGCCGCCGAGGCCAAGGGCGATTCGGTCGGCACCACGGTCTGGGGTCGCGTCAGCGAGCAGACCCGCAAGCTGGCGCTCCTCTACGCCGTCAGCGAGAACCACCTGGCCCCGCGCATCGGCCTGGCCGCCGTCCAGTGGGCGTCCGCGTTCGTGATGCACCAGACGCGGCGCATGCTCTTCATGGCGGCGTCCCATGTCGCGGACAGCGAGTTCGACGCCCTATGCCTGCGGGCCATCGAGAAGATCCGCAACGCGCCCGGCGCGGAGATCGGGCACTCGGTCCTGCTCAAGCGGCTCAAGATCCCCAAGAAGGAGTTCGCCGATCTCATGGACACGCTGGCGTGTCGCGGCGACGTGGAGGTCAAGGACGTCACGACGTCTGGCCGGACCGGACGCTGGTACGCGCTGCCCGGCGCAGGGGAAGGAAGATGCCCTGGGGTGAAAGAAGTTGGCTCCGCAGACGGCCTGTCGGGGTGAAAGATGGTGAACGAAGGTGAAAGAAGGGTGAAAGAAGTTTCATGAGAAAACCCCATATATACATAGAAATATATCTTCTTTCTCTCTTTCTCCCACGTACCCCCGCGATGCGCCCGGACGCCCGCGTATGCGTGTACGCGTGTGATAGGGGTGAAAGAAGAAAGAAGGTCGGGCCTGCGAATAGGTACTTGGCGGGCCAGGAGCCTCCTGATGGCGGCGGGAACAGCTCCGAGCATAGGCAAAGTTTGTTTTCAGTGTCCGCTTCCTTCTCACATGCCCACTGGATCGCACGTTTATGTCAACAACGGCACAGGCCACAGTGGCCAGGCCACAACCATAGGAACACCTGCCATGAAGCAAACGAAACATCGAACACGACCGCCGACAACGCACACCGAGGCGTCTCTGTCCACAGCGGTGGTCGAAGCTGGCACGAACCGCCCGCCGCGCCCGGCCTGGATTTCGGACGCCCTGCTCACCAGCACAATCGAGTTGTGGTCACGCGCCTACGGTCATCCGCTCGGGGAGAACGACGCCATCGAGATTCTGGAGAATGTTGGGCGGCTGGCGGAGGCACTTCTGGACGCAAAGCGGAGGATGCGGAAATGAGGATCGTCATCTGGGCACGTGTCTCGTCACGCGAGCAAAGCCAAGGCTACTCCATTGACGCCCAGCTTCGCGCTTGCCGCGACCGGGCGCTGAAAAACGGGTGGACGGTCCTGCGAGAGTTCGTCGTGGCCGAGTCGGCCAAACGGGGCGTGGAGCGCGCCGCGTTCAACGAGATGCTCAAGTGGGTCCGGGACAACGCCCGCAAAGAGGACATCAGCGCGATCCTGTCCCACAAGCTGGATCGTGTTTGTCGCAACATGCGCGATGCAGTCCGGCTTCAGGAGATGGAGGACGTGTGCGGCGTGCTGCTCGCATTCGTGGACAACCAGTTCGCGCCGGGCGCGGCAGGAGCTCTGTCGTTCAACGTAATGGCGGCAGTTGCGCAGTACTACTCGGACAACCTGCGCTCCGAGGTTCTGAAAGGTATGGACGAGAAGGTTCGCCAGGGCTGGCCGACAGGCCATGCACCCTACGGATACGTCAACGTGGCCGATAGGGACGAGCCGGTGCAGCCGCACCCGGTGGACTCCAAGACGCTTGCCCGCCTCTTCGAGTTGTTCTCCAGTGGCCAGTACACGTTCAAGGGGCTGGCGAAGCGGATGCACGATGACGGCTATGTCTATCGGCCGAGCACTCCCCGCTTCAACCGCTCATCGCTCTCTCATATCTTTGCCAACCGCTTCTATGCTGGCGAACTGATACGCAACGGCCAGGTCTATCCGGGGCGCTACAGACTCGTGGTCGAGCGCCGCGTTTTCGACGCCTGCCAGGACATCCTCAAGGGCAAGAGCCGCCGCACCGGCAACCCGGCGATCATGCTGTCAGGGGGATTGCTGCGTTGCGGCATCTGCGGATACGCGATAACCGGCGAGCATATCCGGCGCAAACTGCGCAATGGCGACTGCAACGTCCACGTCTACTACAAGTGCGGGAACAACCAGATGCATGACGACCACCCGCCGGTCCGCTGGCGCGAGCCCGACGTGGAACGGATGATCGTCGCCGACCTGGATAGCTTCCGCATCCCCGCCTCAGATGCGCAGTCCTGGCTTTCGGATCTCATCGCCAGCAAGTTCGCCGATCTGGGAGCGGCTGCATACGAGAGGCGCACGAGGCTGACCAAACGCCGTACAGAGCTCGTTGGTATGCAGGATCGGCTCCTGACCGCGTTCTTGCAGCGCGTGTTGGACGAGGCGGTGTTCAACGCCAAGGGCGCGGATCTGAAATCGCGGCTCGCTGAGGTCGAAGCGCAGTTGGAGGCGGCGGACATGGCCACGGAAGACGATGGCAGATTGGCGCTCTCTGTTTCCGACTTCAGCCAGGACCTCGCTGCTGTCTGGGTGAGATCAGTCGCATCAGATCGACGAGCTCTTCTGGAATGCATCAGCTCGTCCAGATGCCTGACTGACTCAAGCCTCATGCTTGTGATGCGACGGCCATTCGATTTGCTGAAAGATGGAGTTCGCCGGGTCTCCAGTAAACCGGCATCAACCTGAAACGGAGGTGCGACTATGAACATCGAATTGCGGCCTATCGAGGCCATCAAACCCTATCCCGGCAACCCGCGCGTCAACGACGACGCAGTGGACGCCGTGGCGGCCAGCCTGACCGAGTTCGGGTTCCGCCAGCCTATCGTGGTGGACGCCGAGGGCGTCATCATCGTCGGTCACACCCGCTGGAAGGCGGCGAAGAAGCTCGGCCTGGCCAAGGTGCCGGTCCATGTGGCGACCGACCTTCCGCCGGAGAAGGTCAAGGCGTACCGAATCGCGGACAACCAGACCGCGACGCTGGCCGAATGGGACTTCGAACTGCTGCCCATCGAGTTGAAGGACCTTCAGCGGGCTGACTACGACCTGAGCCTGCTCGGGTTCGACGAGGACGAACTGGCCCACCTGCTCGACGGCGACGTGGCCGAGGGGCTGACCGATCCCGACCATGTGCCGGAACCGCCGGACACGCCCGTCACCCAGCGCGGCGACGTCTGGGTGCTCGGCAATCACCGCCTGATGTGCGGCAACAGCGGGAGCGTCGAGGACCTCGACCGCCTGCTCGACGGCGCGACCATCGACCTCGTGAACATGGACCCGCCCTACAACGTCAAGGTCGAGCCGCGCAGCGCCACGGCCATCGCGGCGGGCACCAGCGGGGCGTGGGGCCGGGACTGGCAGAAGATCGCCCACCACCAGGGCTTTGATCAGGCCCGGGGCGTGGTCGATCCGAAGAAGGCCCGCAAGAAGATGCGGGCGAAGGATCGCCCGCTGGAGAACGACTTCGTGACCGCCGATGCATTCGACGAGATGCTCCTGGCCTGGTTCGGCAACGCCTCGCGGGTGCTCAAGCCGGGCGGGTCGTTCTACATCTGGGGCGGCTACGCCAACATCGGCAACTATCCCGCGCCGCTGGCCGCCGCCGGGTTCTACTTCAGCCAGGGCATCGTCTGGGACAAGCAGCACCCGGTCCTGACGCGCAAGGACTTCATGGGCGCGTTCGAGATCTGCTTCTACGGCTGGAAGGAAGGCGCGGGCCACAATTACTACGGCCCCAACAACGCCACGGACCTGTGGCACGTCAAGAAGGTCAGCCCGCAGGCGATGATCCACCTGACCGAGAAGCCCGTCGAGCTGGCGGTGCGCTCGATCCAGTACTCGTCCCTGCCGGGCCAGAACGTCCTCGACCTGTTTGGCGGCAGCGGATCGACGATGATCGCGTGCGAGCAGACCGGCAGGCGGGCCTTCCTGATGGAACTCGACCCGCCGTACTGCGACGTGATCGTGAAGCGCTGGGAGGAGTTCACCGGCAAGAAGGCGGAGCGGATTCCGGGGCCGGAACCGAAAGAGACAGCCCCGACCGAGGCCGGGGCTGCCGTGGAGGCGAAGGTATGATCGAGCGCCTACGCCTTGCGGCTCTTCGCCGCCTCCTCGCGCACGTATTCGCTGTCCTTCAGGGCGAACTTGCCGCGTTCGGTTTTGACGAACCGGCTCGCGTCGCCCTTGAGGGTGATCTCGCGCAGGATTGCGGCGTAGAGCGTGCTGGCGGGTGTCTTGCCGGTGCGCGGGGCCCAGAGGCCACGCTTGACGGCCAGTTCCACGATGTCCTTGCAGCGCATCGGGTCGCCGGTGCCCTGTGACAGGAGATGGACCGCCGCGTCCATCAGGCTCATGGCCTTGCCGCCCTCGGCCACGGGTTGGCCGCCCTTCGCGCCACGGTCGCCCGTGTCGCGCCCGGTCTTGGCGCTGGCGTCCTTGGTAGCCTCCGGGGCCTTCGCCGCGCCGTTGGGCGCGTTTTGCGCCGCCTCGGCGGCCTCGACCTTGGCGTCCACGTCGGGCGTGGTCGGCGGCACGCCGAGGCGCTCGCTCGGCAGCTCGCGCGGCGTGGCGGCCTTCTTCTTCCCGTTCTTGGGCTTGGCATCCTTCACGGTCTTCTCCTGCTTACCTGCGTTCTTGGGTCCTGCCTTCTTCATCGCGTCTCTCCTCTCCTCGTTGCGGCCGACGGCACCATGCCCCGGCCAAACTCGTTCTCAGTCGTTTCCCGTCGCCTGGGCGACGGCCGCCTCGACCATCGCCATCACGCCGCGCCGTTCGTTCATGCCGTGCGGCAAGGGGTGAACCTCCAGGACGGCCTTGCACGCCTCCAACAGGTCGGGCGCGGCGGCCATCAGGCGGGCGTTCGCGTTCCTGGCAGCCAGCGGGATGTTGACGTTCTGGTGAACGTCGGCCAGCAGTGCGCCGGGGCCGTTCTGAACCCAGAGCCAGCCCGGTGGATTGTAGGCGGCCTCGACGGCCTTCCACGGTCCCGGGGTGTGTCGTGCGTCTTTGTCGCTCATGGTCGTCTCCTCTCTGTGTTGCCCGGCATCGCGCCGGGCGGGTTGTTACGCGTCCAGTTCCTTCAGGAGCCGGGCGCACGCCTGTTTGCCGCCGAGGCGCTCGATCAGCCTGTCGGCGAACCACTGCACCTGGCGTTCGACATCGAGGTCGCGGCAAATCGTGGGCTGGCGGCTGCGGTTGCTGCGCGTGGCGATGATCGCCACGGCCTGCGGACTCAGATCGGCGGCGATGGCGTCGAGCATCGCCTCGTCGTTCTCGGGGACGGTCACGCGCCTGCGGCGGCCGTCGATGGTGGTCAGGTAGGTCTTCATGGCGTCGCTCCTCTATCGGCTCTGGACGATGGTCACCTGGAACTCGCGGCGGTCCTTCATGCGGATGACGAGGCCCTTGTTCATGGTCAGGACTCCGGCCTCCTCGAAGGTCATCACCGACTCGACGTTGGCGATCTCCTCGGGCACCTCGCAGAGGTCTTCGCCAAGGTCGAGGGTCAGCATCGCATCGGCGATCAGGGCATTGAGCGTGGTCTGCATGGTCTGTTCGTTCATGGCGTGGTCCTTTCTGTTTCAGGCGTTGTCGTTGAGGCGGGTGAAGAGCTGCTGGCGGTCGTTGCGCTCGGCGAAGCGCTCCGCGATCTCAATCGCGGCTTGCAGGTCGGCGGCGAAGCGCCTCGCCGTCGCGATGTCGACCGCGCCGATGCTCGGCCAACTCACGCGCACCTGGCGTTTGCCGAGGTGCGCCCAGTTCGTCACGTCGATGCGGTTGTCGCCAACCACGGCGTGGTCGTCCGTCCGGCATTCCACGTTCCTGTTCGTGTCCATTGCGTCCTCCTGTCAGTCTGCGAACCGCTGCAGCTCGCGGTAGTAGTCGTCGATGTCGCCGTTCGTGCCGCGCACGCCGTCGCACCGGCGCTGGATGATCTGGGCGAGGCTCCAGAGTTCGTTCTCGCTGGCGTCGGCGTGGACGAGTTGCTTGGACGAGACCACCCGCGTCAGCCAGGCCTGCTCTTTGCCCGGGTCGCGGATGATGCTGTCGATGCGGATGTTGTCGCCTTCGCGTTCGATTGCGACGCGCCCGGCGCGTCCTTCGAGTTCGATGCGTTTGACCTTCATGGCGTCGTTCCTTTCTGTTGTTCAGGCGTTGATGCCCAGGATCACGCGCGGCGTGTATCCGAGGCGTCGGCACTCGGCGTTGATCGATCTGCGGATCGGGCTGTTCGGGCGGTTGGCGCGGTAGATGCGGGCGAGCCGGGGCCATCCCAGCTTCTCGATCCGCCGGACGCCGTCGCGTCCGCGTGCCATCAGCCATTCGTGGGTCTCGGTGGTGTGCGTCTTGCGCATGGTCGTGTTCCTTTCTGGTTACCGGCTCTTGTTGATCATGGCCTCGACGATCTCGCTGCCCTCGACGCCCTTGAGGAACCCCACCGTCTCGGCCAGCAACTCGCGGACGTGGCCCAGGCTCCCGGCGACCGGCCAGGTGTCCTCGGTCATCTCGCGGTCGTTCAACTCGGCCTCGAGCATCTTCATGAGGCGGGCGATGTGCCCTCGCGTGGTGCGGCATGCGGCCTTCGGCGTCTCGGTCTTCGTGGTCTTCGCGTTCATCGTATCTCCTTCTGGTTGAGGGCCTTACGGCCTTTTTTGTTGAACACAACATTGCTCGGGGGGCCGGGAACATCAACTGGAAGGTTCGACTTTTCCGAACTTTCTGCACCCCGTAAGGCTTTGAAACAGCACGACTTACGGAATCGGGCCGTTTCCCCTATCAGATTTCTTACGCCGTGGGCGCGAAAGGTGGCGGCATGACCGATGAATCCACGCCCAGAATCACGGCGCTGACGCCCGCGCAGGCCGCGCGAATCCTGGCCGCCGCCGGGCAGAGGCGGATCACCGAGGCGATGGTGCGGGCCGACGTCGAGGCCGGTGCGCCCACCAACGCCGACGGCACGCTCAACCTGATCCACTACGCCGCCTGGCTGGCGCGGGAGGCTGCCCATGGCGATTGACGTGCGCCAACTGCGACCGTCGATGCTGACGCGGATGCTGAACTCCACACCGCTGGGCGAGGTGCTCGGCGACCGGCAGTTGCGCCGTCATCGCAACCGGGCGGGCTACCGGATCGGCGACGAGAAGCACGTCGATCTCCTACGCTACGCCGCGTGGCTGCTGTGGAACCGGCACAACCCGGAACCGGAACGGGAGCCGCGCGACTACGAGGCGATGAAGGAAGCCGCCCGCGCCCGCAACGCAGAGCTGTCAGCCATCGGTCGGGACATCGGCGAGATCCCCGAGGTGATTGACCCCGACCGCAAGGCCAAGGCCGCGACCGACTTCCGGTTCTTCTGCGAGGCGTACTTCCCCGAAACCTTCAGCCTGCCGTGGTCGGACGACCACCTGAAGGTGATCGCCAAGATCGAGACCGCCGTGCTGCGCGGCGGGCTGTTCGCGATGGCCATGCCGCGCGGCAGCGGCAAGACCACGCTGGCGGAGACCGCCTGCATCTGGGCCATGCTGACCGGGGCCCAGGAGTTCGTCTGCCTGATCGGGTCGGACGCCGGGCACGCCCGCAGCATGCTGGAGAGCATCAAGGTCGAGTTCGAGACCAACGAACGGCTGCTCGATGACTATCCCGAAGCGGTCTTCCCGATCCACGCGCTCGAGCGGATTCACAACCGGGCCAAGGGCCAGCTCTGCGGCGGCAAGGCCACGCGCATCGTCTGGACGGCGGACGAGATCGTGTTGCCGACCATTGCGGACAGCAAAGCCTCCGGCGCGATCATCCGCGTGGCTGGGATCGAGAGCCGGATTCGCGGCATGAAGTTCAAGCGTGCCGACGGTCGGGCGGTGCGCCCGTCGCTGGTGGTGCTCGACGACCCGCAGACCGACGAGTCGGCCCGCAGCGACATGCAGGTGCGGGCCCGTATGGAGACCTTGAACGGCGCGATCCTGAACCTGGCCGGGCCGGGGCAGAAGATTTCGGGCATCATGCCCTGCACGGTGATCCGGCCCGGAGACATGGCCGACCAGATTCTCGACCGCGACAAGCACCCGGCCTGGCAGGGCGAACGCACCCGGCTGGTCTACGTCTTCCCGACGAACGAGAAGCTCTGGGACAAGTACGCCCAGATCCGTGCCGACAGCTTCCGCAACGACGGCGACGGCCACGAGGCCACGGAGTTCTACGGCAAGCACCGCAAGGAGATGGACGCGGGCGCGGTGATCGCCTGGCCTGAGCGCCACAACGAAGACGAGCTATCGGCCATCCAGCACGCCATGAACCTGCGTCTCCAGGACGAGCGGGCGTTCTGGGCCGAGTACCAGAACCAGCCGCTGCCGCAGGAGGAAGGCGAGAGCGACCAGCTCAATGCCGACGCCATCGCCGCCAAGACCAACGGCCTGCCGCGCGGCGTGGTGCCCATCGGGGCCAGTCATCTGACCATGTTCATCGACGTGCAGGGCAAGCTGCTCTTCCACGCAGTGGTCGCATGGGAGGACGATTTCACCGGCTACGTCGTCGACTATGGCACCTATCCCGACCAGCAACGTCCGGTCTTCGCCTTGCGCGAGGTGCAGAAGACGCTCGCCCGCGTCGCGCCAGGCACCGGGATGGAAGGCTCGATCTACGCCGGTCTGGAGAAGCTGACCGACGCGTATCTGGCCAAGCGCTGGCGGCGTGACGACGGGGCCGAGATGGGGATCGAGCGATGCCTGATCGATGCCAACTGGGGCCAGTCCACGGACGTCGTCTACCAGTTCTGCCGCCAGAGCGCCCACGCCGGTCTAATCATGCCGAGCCACGGCCGCTACGTCGGCGCGTCGAGCGTCCCGTTCAGCGAGTACAAGCGCAAGAAGGGCGAGCGGGTCGGGCTTCACTGGCGCGTGCCGACCGTCCAGGGCCGACGCCAGGTGCGTCACGTCCTGATCGACACGAACTACTGGAAGAGCTTCGTCCACGCCCGGCTGGCCGTGGCGATGGGCGATCCCGGCAGCCTCTCGCTCTTCGGGCGCAAGCCCAGCGAACACCAGCTCCTGGCCGAGCATCTCACCGCCGAGTACCGCGTGAAGACCGAGGCGCGGGGCCGCATCGTGGACGAGTGGAAGATCCGCGCGGGCGGGCCCGACAACCACTGGCTCGACTGCATGGTTGGCTGCGCCGTAGCGGCGTCGATCTTGGGCGCGGTTTTGCCCGGTACTGACGCCAAGGCCGCGACCGCGCGTGCGCCGATCCGGTTATCCGAACTGCGAAAGGGCAAACGATGAAGCCTGCTGCCGACAACAGGGTATCCGCGCCCAAGCGGGGTCTGGAATGTCCGGGCTGCGGCTGCGCCCATTTCCGCGTGCTCTACACCCGCCGGTCCATCGGCGGCCGAATCCTGCGCCGTCGAGAATGCCGTCACTGCGGGCGGCGCGTGACGACGTATGAGGCAGCATCCGCTTGAGCGGTGGTCACAGGCCGTACTTCTGCCGGAAGTCGCCGATCCAGTCCGCATGCCGTCCTGAGTCCGCGATGTGCCTGGCCAGCGTCTGCATGCTCAATGATGCCACCCGGCTTCGCAACCCATCGGGAACGAACTGCATCACAAAGGGCATGATGCCGCCGGAATCGGAACCCGTGTCGCAGTGGAAGACCGGACTTCGCTCGTCGTGCAACAGGACAAAGATGCCGCCATACTCCAGCGCAAAAAGCAGTTCCCGGAAGAACTGGTAGTTCAACGCCAGCACGCATTGGCGTTCGCCCTTCATCAGATCGGCCAGCCCGTGCTTCTCGGCCAGCGTCCAGTACCGGCGTCCAATGTGGTGAAGGTAGCAGCCGGTTTTCGCGGGCAGAGGATTCTTCCCGGCACAATCGCCCATGCCGAGAACCGTGCAACTGCCGAACTCCGCCTCCATCATTTTGGACTCGATGAATACGAACGGCCGCCCAGACGCGTCGCGCAGGGCGATGTCGATGGACGTGGGTTGTCCCGAGTCCTCGTTGAAGACCTTGCGGTCCTCGAACTCGAACACAGCATCTTCCAACTGCTTCTCGCACGAGACCCCGACGGATCGCAGCGCGGCCAGCAGTGGATCGTAGTCATGGCGCACGATGAGCGGCCCGACGAGATTGAACGCCATCGCCTGACTGCTCAGGCCGTGGTGCAGGTACTTGTGAAGCGGAAACGGTTTTCCTTCGTTCTCGCAGATCGCTTTGTGTCGCTTGATGTACTTGACCACGTCCGGCAGGATCAGGTTGCTGGGCCAGTTCTCCCACTTGTCCAGGATGAACGCGTACTTCGGATCGCGCGGCAGATCCTTGCCGTCGAACCAGTGCTTCGCCGTCTCCCGCATCTTCCGCTGATAGGCATAGTAGCGGGGGAAAGGCCACGTCTGGGCCAGTCTTCGGCTACTGGGTGTCGTATCCGTCATAGGTGTCCACTTTCCATCAGAACGGGGGCCAGTCTATCCGATTCCGACCCAGAATACATGTGCTATCTCGCTCCCATGTTCTACCCGTAGAACCTGCCGCAGAAATCTTCATCCGCGCCCCGCCACTTTGCGATCTCGCCGCGTAAGTAACCCGTAGACGGCCGATGGTCGGCCGCCGACGGGAGAAAACCGTGGCCGAGACTCTCGACACACAGATCCGCGACAACGCCGCCGGGCCGAAGAAGGCGACCGGCGATTCCGGCAGCGTCGAACAGCACCCGCTGAACGACCAGATCGCGGCCGACCGGTATCTCGCCTCCAAGAAGGCAGCCCGGTCCCGAGGACTGGGCATCCGCATGTCGAAACTCGTGCCCCCGGGGAGCGCATGATGGTGCAGGTTGCCGACAACGTCACGAAGACGCCGGTCCGCCTGGGCGGGTTCCAGAAGCCCGCCCTGCGGCGCGTCGACGTTCGCGCACTGGCGCGGCGGCGGGTCCGAGCCGGGTTCGACTCGGCCGAGACCACCGACAACAACCGCCGCCACTGGGCGCGGGCCGACGCGCTCTCCGCCGACGCGGCGGCCAGTCCCGAGGTGCGCCGGACGCTGCGCAACCGCGCCCGCTACGAGGTCGCGAACAACTCCTACGCCCGGGGCATCGTCCTGACGCTGGCCAACGACAGCGTCGGCACCGGCCCCCGGCTCCAGATGCTTTCCGACGATCCAACCTTGAACCGCAACGTCGAGAGCGATTTCCATTCGTGGGCGCAGGCCGTCGGCCTCGCGCAGAAGCTGCGCACCATGCGCATGGCCCGCTCGCAGGATGGAGAGTCCTTCGCCGTGCTGGCCTTCAACCCCTTCGTCGAGCACGACGTGCAGCTCGACATGCTGCTCGTCGAGGCCGACCAGGTCGCCAGTCCGTGGCGGCACATCCAGGACGAGCACGAGGTGGACGGCCTCGTGCTGGATGACTACGGGAATCCCATCGCCTACCGGGTGATGAAGAACCACCCGGGCAGTGCCTACCGGATGGTCTTCGACGATTTCACCACCGTTCCGGCCCCGGCCATGATCCACGTCTTCCGGCAGGACCGGCCCGGCCAGCATCGCGGCATCCCCGAGATCACGCCCGCCTTGCCGCTTTTCGCGCAGCTCCGGCGTTTCACCCTGGCCGTGCTCTCGGCGGCGGAGGCGGCGGCCGACTTCGCGGGCATCCTCTACACCGACGCTCCGGCCAACGGCGAGGCCGACGCCGTCGAGCCGATGGACCTGATCGAGCTCGAGCGCAACATGCTCATGACCATGCCCGGCGGCTGGAAGATGAGCCAGGTCGAGCCGATGCAACCGGCCACGACCTATGCCGAGTTCAAGAAGGAGATTCTGAACGAGATCGCCCGCTGCCTGAACATGCCGTTCAACATCGCGGCGGGCAACTCCTCGGGCTACAACTATGCTTCCGGGCGTCTGGATCACCAGACCTACTTCAAGTCCATCCGCGTGGATCAGTCGTTCACGGCGTCGCGAGTCCTGGACCGCGTGCTCACGGCATGGCTCCGCGAATACGCCGTCCTGACCCGGAACCTCGGCCTGATCGGCATCATCCCCCCGCACCAGTGGTTCTGGGACGGCTTCGAACACGTCGATCCCGCCAAGGAAGCTAACGCGCAGGAGACGCGCCTGCGGAACCACACCACCACGCTGGCGCACGAGTATGCCCGGCAGGGCAAGGACTGGGAGATGGAACTGCGGCAACGCGCCAAGGAGAAAGCCCTCATGGATGAACTCGGACTCAGCGCGACGGAGACCGTTCCGTCCGCACCCGGCAACGAGACGGAGGAGAAAGACAACGATGAATAGGACGAGGAAGACCGTGCCCGGCGGGTTCTACATCCGCGCCGAAGCGGGCGATGTGAACCTCCAGGCGGCGACGGCCGACGACGGCAAGACGCTGCGGCGCTTCACCATGACCGCCTACACCGGCGGCGCGATGGCGCTCGCGGGCTGGCCGTACCCGGTGGTCGTGGACCTGACCGGACTGGCCCTCGGCAAGAAGTCGCGGCCGATCCTGATGAACCACGACACCGCGCGGATCGTCGGGCACACCGACACCGTCGGCGTGGAAGGCACCGCACTGACTGTCGCCGGAGTGATTTCCGGCGTGGGCAGCGCGGCGCGGGAAGTGGTGGGCGCGTCCGACAACGGCTTTCCCTGGCAGGCGAGCCTGGGCGCGGCGGTAAAGAAGGTCGTCTTCGTGCCCGAGGGCAAGACGGCGGCCGCCAACGGGAAGGAGTTCGCCGGGCCGGTCTACATGGTCCGCCAGGCGAAGTTGGGCGAAGTGAGTTTCGTGGCGCTCGGCGCGGACGACGCGACGACGGCGAAAGTGGAGGCCGGGCGCATTCCGGTCATTGAAGGCAACAGCAACATGGAGGTCATGACAATGGACTTCGAGAAGTGGGTCGAGGCGAAGGGCTTTGTGCTCGCGGACCTGTCGGAAGATCAGACCGCGAATCTCAAGGCGATGTACGAGGCGGAAATGAACGCTGCCGGGAAGCCGGACGGCGACCAGCCCGCGCGTGGCACGCAGGCGGGACCTGCCAAGCCGGTCGAGGGCAAGCCGAGCGCGGCCGAGGCCGTCATCCAGGCGCGTGAGGAAGCACAGTCGGCGGTTCGCACCGAGCGCGAACGCGTGTCCGCGATCCAGGAGATCTGCGGGGGCGAGTTCCCGCGCATCGAGCGCGACGCGATCCGGCTCGGCTGGAGCATCGAGGACACCTCGCAGAAGGTGCTCAAGGCGATGCGGGAGAACAGGCCCCAGGCCGATGTCCACATCGTGACCCGGTCCGACAAGGGGTCGGCCTTCACGGCGCGGTCGCTGGAAGCGTCGCTCTGCCTGCGGGCCCGCATCCCCGAGGAGACGCTCGTGAAGGAGTACGGCGAGCAGATCGTCGAGAGCGCCTACGCCAACCGCGAGATCAGCCTCCAGGCGCTGCTGGCCGAGTGCGCCGAGATGGAAGGACGCACGATCCCGCGCACGTTCGGCAACGACACGATCCGGGCCGCGTTCTCGACGGTGTCGCTGCCGGGCATCCTCAACAACGTCGCCAACAAGAAGCTCCTGCGGGCCTTCGAGTCCCAGGCCATCGTGGCGACGCGCATCTGCTCCGAGGGCGAGCTCAACGACTTCAAGGAGTCGGAGCGCTACCGCCTGACGGACGTGGGCGACCTCGAACCGGTTGCGCCGGACGGGGAGCTGAAGCACGGCGGGCTCAAGGAAGACAAGGCGACGAACCAGCTCGGGACGTTCGGCAAGATCTTCGCGCTCACCCGCGAGATGATCTACAACGACGATCTGGCCGCCTTCATGAAGGTGCCCGAAGGCATGGGCGCTCGGGCCGGGCGGAAGGTCGACCAGCTCTTCTTCACGCGCCTGCTCGGCAACCCGGTGCAGGGCGACGGCAAGACGCTGTTCCACGCTGACCACAAGAACTGGCGGGACGGTGCGGACACGGCTCTCTCCGGCGACTCCCTGGCGCTGGCGATCCAGATGTTCCTGGATCAGACCGACGCCGACGGGCAGCCGATCAACGTGAGCCCGAAGTTCCTGCTGGTGCCCACGGCGCTCAAGATGACGGCGCGGGAGCTGCTGAACTCCGTGACGTTCTTCGCCACGGGCAGTTCCAACAAGGCCCGCATCCCGACCTACAACGCCCTCGCGGACGAGGACATCGAGGTCGTGGCGAGCCCCTACCTCTCGAACACGAACTATCCGGGCGCGTCGGTCAAGGCCTGGTATCTGTTCGCCGACCCGGCGGTCGTGGACACGTTCGAGATCGGCTACCTGAAGGGCCGCCGCGTGCCGACGGTCGAGCAGGGCGAGACCGACTTCGACACCCTCGGCATCAAGTTCCGGGTCTACTTCGACCTGGGCGTGCGCGAGCAGGACTACCGGGGCATGACCAAGTTCAAGGGCGAAGCGTAAACCGCAAGGAGACATGACATGAGCGTGAAGTACATCCAGACGGGCGACGCGGTGGATTACACCCCCGGCGCGAACGTGGCAGCGGGCGATGTCGTGGTGCAGGGCGAACTCGTGGGAGTCGCCAAGCTCGATATCCAAACCGGGAAACTCGGGGCATTGGCCGTGACCGGCCTCTTCGACTTCCCCAAGGCGGCAGGCGCGGGCACGGCCATCGCGGTCGGAGCCCGCGTCTACTGGGACGTGGCCGAGCAGGTCGCCAAGGCCGACAGCGAGGCGGGCGCGAACAAGGAGATCGGCAAGACCGTGAAGGCGGCGGCCGACGACGACGCCCTCGTGCGGGTGCGCCTGACTCAGTGACGGAGACCGACCGTGGGCGACCTCCTACAACAAGGCTCGCAGTGGCTGGAGCAGCAGCGCACCGCGCACTGTTCCAGCCCGGTCGAGTACCGCAGGCCGCCGGACGCCAAGAGCGTCCATGCGACCTACGGCAGGACCGTGTTCGAGGTCGCCGACGAGTCGGGCCTGACGATCAACGGCCAGGTCTGGGACTTCCTGATCCTGGCAGAAGAACTGGGATTCGATCCCGAACCGGGAGACGTGATCGCGGCCAACGGGCGGCGGTACGAGGTCATGAATCTGAGCGGCGAAGGCTGTTGGCGCTGGAGCGATCCCTACCGGCAGACCTACCGCATCCACACCAAGGACGTGGGAGCAGAACCGTGAGCGAAGTGACGATCAGCGGTGAGTTCCGCGCGGCGTGCGAGCGCGAGTTCGCGGAGATCCGCGTCAAGCTCGACCGGCTCGACGAGGCGATCCGGGGCAACGGCAAGCCCGGCATCGCGCTGCGGCTGGACCGGCTGGAACAGGACGCGAGGCGGTATTCGCGGCTGGTCTGGCTGATCGTCGGCTCGGCGGCTACGGCGTTCGCGTCGGTGCTGGTGGCCTGGGCCACCGGCTGAAGGAGGCAAGCGTATGAACAATGTGATCATGAGAAGGGTCGAGGTGACGGCCGACTACCAGCCGCTTGCGGATCGCAAGCTGGTGGCTTCCGTCACGCTCGCGAGCCTGCCCACCAACGGCGGCACGGTCTATTTCCGGGGCGACGATGGCTCGGACGTACCGTGGGTGCCGGGCGAGTGGCACGACTTCTGGAGCGTCAACCTCAATGAAATCGTCATCAAGGGAACGCCCGGCGACGTGGTGACGGTGGTCGGAGGGACCTGGTAATGCCCTACGGCGGAACGATCTTTTCAACGGTGAACGCTGACCTCGTCCAAACGGACGTGGACAGCATCGTCCAGGGACTGACCGGCCCCGGCGGGATGACGTTCACGGATGTGCAGGACCGCCTGAACCTCGGGCTGTTCGACTTCGGGATGATGCCGTGGATGGAGATGATCCGCTACGACCTCGATTACTACCTCTACAACTCGATGTGGGGGTGGGAACCGTGGCTCCAGACCGTCGACCGCTCCATCAACGACAACTTCTACTACCACCTCTACGACCAGAACGCCTGGCAACCGTGGTTCCAGACCATCCACAACGACCTGTTCAGCCAGATGAGCCTCATGCCGTGGATGGAGACGCTCCACTACGACCTGGACTACTACCTCTACAACTCGATGTGGGGATGGGAGCCGTGGCTCCAGACGGTGGATCGGTCGATCAACGACGGGTTCTACTACCACCTCTATGACCAGAACACCTGGCAGCCGTGGATGCAAACCATCCACAACGACCTCTACAGCCCGATGTACCTCATGCCGTGGTTGGAGTTGATCCGCAACGACAACCAGTACCACCTGTACGACCCGAATTTCAGTCAGCCCTGGCTCCAGACCATTCACAACGATCTCTTCAGCCAGTGGAGCATGATGCCCTGGCTCGAGATGATCCGCATGGACCTGGAGTACTGGCTGTACGACTGGAACACCTGGCAACCCTGGTTCCAGACGATCCACAACGATCTCTACAGCCAAATGAGCCTCATGCCCTGGTTGGAGATGACGAACTACGACCTGAACACCTACCTCTACAACCAGTGGAACATGCAGCCGTGGTTAGAGACGCTGACCTACGCCGTCGACAATGGATTCTACTACCACCTCTACGACCAGAACCTGTGGCAGCCGTGGCTGCAGACCATCAGCTACAACCTCGATTACTACCTCTATGACTGGATGAATGGCCGCCCCCTGTTGGAGAGCGTGCGGGATGATTTGTCGGCTGTGCGGACCGTACTCGAGGACGTTTACGACTCCGCACAGCATGCGTTGAGAACCGTGTAACCAGGAAAGGATGAGTGCCCATGAAGCCCGAGATCAAGATCGCGAACGTGGACGGCAAGAAGGCCCTTGTGGTCAATGGCAGGTCGCTGCTGAACAAGCAGCAGGTGACCGACCAGATCGCCGCCCTGAACGAGCGCATGACCAAGCAGCTCCCCGCCGCCAAGGCGAAGCTGAACGCCAAGGACCTGCTGGCGCAGGCCGAGGCGAACATCGACCGGCAGATCGCGCAGGCCGCCGAGGTGAAGACCGAACTCGAAGCCGTCGTATCGCAACTGGACTGACCTATGGCGCTGGTGATCGACATCGCGGATGCCGTCGTGGCCGAGCTCAACGCCCCACCGGCGGGGACGTTCGACCCGGTCTTCACCGCCGTGCGGCGGGTGTTGCCGGAGTTCGATCTCGCCGAGCTGGCGGAGTTGAAGGTCACGGTGGTGCCCAAGGCGGTCGAGATCACTGGCGCGACGCGGTCGGTTGGCCAGTTCGACTGCCAGATCGACATCGGCGTGCAGAAGAAGCTGGGCAAGGACCTGGACACCGAAACGGCGGCGCTGTGCAGCCTGATGGACGCCATCGCGGCCTACCTGCGACGGCGTCCGCTGGCCGCCACGCCGCACGCGGTATGGGTGCGGTCGCGGAACGATCCGGTATATGCGCCGGAACATCTGGCCGACCAGCGGGCTTTCACGAGCGTGCTGACGGTCACCTACAGGAGCGTCGGATGATCGGCTTCGAGATCAAGCAGCTCTTCTTCGACCGCGAGGCGGTGACCTCGCGGGTGGACCCCGCGACGCGCAAGGTGCTGTCGAAGTTCGGCGCGTTCGTGCGGCGCACGGCCAAGGGGAGCATCCGGCGGCGCAGAAAGGCCGCGCCCCCCGGATCACCGCCGAGTTCGCACACGGGGTTGCTCAAGAAGTTCATCTTCTTCGGCTACGACCCGGAGCAACGCAGCGTGGTGATCGGGCCGACGCGGCTCGACCGGCGCGGGCAAGGTGAAGCGCCCTCGCTGCTGGAGTACGGCGGGCAGACGACGCTCGTGCGCCGGGGAAAACGCGAACGGGCGACATACCGGGCGCGGCCCTACATGGGACCGGCCTTCGAGAAGGAACAACCGAAGCTGCCCGCCATGTGGCGGGACAGCGTGAAATGAGGAGAACGAGTCATGGCTGAATTTGTGTTGGGCATGAATGCCAAGCTGTATTACGGCGCGGCGGGCGGGTCGGCCGCTACCGAGATGGGCAACGTCCGGGACGTGACGCTCACCCTCGAGGCGGGCGAGGCCGATGTCACCACCCGCGCCAACCTGGGCTGGCGGGCGACCGCGCCGACGCTGCGCGAATGCACCGCCGAGTTCGAGATGGTCTGGGACCCGACCGACGCGGGGTTTTCCGCGATCAAGAACGCCTTCCTCACGGCGGGGCTGGTCGCACTGAAGATTCTCGACCAGGCGGGCGGCCAGGGACCGGACGGTGACTTCGCCATCACCTCCTTCAGCCGCAACGAGGCGTTGGAGGAGGCCATCACCGTCAGCGTCACGGCCAAGCTGGCGGAGTTCCGTAGCTGGGTCGGGGGAGCCTGATCGCCATGAAGACATTCACGGACGCGGCTGGCCGGACCTGGACGCTCACGCTGACCCTCGGCACGGCCATGAAGGTCAAGGCGAAGCTCGACATCGATCTGCTTCAGCCCGAGGCGGGCGACCCGCCGCTGCTGACGCGGCTCGGAACCGACGAGATGCTCCTGGGCGAGGTGCTCTGCGCCATGCTCGAAGGGCAGTTCGAGGCGAACAAGGTGACCGACGAGGACGTGCGCTCCAGCTTCGACGGCCAGACGCTGCTCGCGGCGCAGAAGGCCTTCTACGAGGAGCTGATCGCTTTTTTCCGGTCGCGCGGCCGCAACGACCGGGCCAAGGCGGTCGCCAAGCAGATGGCCCTGATCGAGGCGGCGGTAGCGGCGGTGGAGACGCGGATCGACGCGCTCGACATCGACGCGACGATCCGGGGGGCCATGACCACTGGGGAGACATCTGGCGCATCGCCGGAAGCGTCGGCGTCGACCCATGTCCCCTGACGCTGCGGCAACTGCTCTGGATGGCCGAGGGCTTGGGGCGCGAGCGGTGGGCGCACACGTCGCTTCTCTGCGCGCTGATCGCCAACGCCAACCGCGACCCGAAGCGGTCGCGGCCGTTCAAGCCGTCGGACTTCGACCCATACGCCCGCCACGACCGGCGGGAGCGGATCGAGGTGGACGAGGAATCGCTGGCAATGATGAAAGAGGCCTTCACGGGCCGGAAAGGATGAAGAGATGAACTGGACTGCGTTTCTGCAAGTGGCGTGGGATGTGGTGAACAGCCCCGCCGTGATCGCGCTGATGGCGGGCGGCCTGCTCTGGCTGCTCAATCGCCTCTATGCGGCCAAGCCCGCGTGGCAGGCGTTCGAGGGAACGATCATCGCGGCCGTGAAGTGGGCCGAGAAGGAGATCCCCGACGACACGCCGAACAAGGCGTTCAACCGCCTGAACGCGGCGTTGAACTACGTGCTCAAGGTCTACGAGGATGCCCGGGGCAAGCCCGCCGACGCGCAGACCAAGCAAGAGCTGCGCGAGGGCATCCAGATCGTCCACGCCGAGCTGGAGGCGTCCGGCAATCTCGACGCACCCGCACCTGCGGAGGCGGCGGGGTGAAATGGCTGGTCGCCATACTGACCGCCCTGTTCCGGGCGCTCCTGCCGTGGCTCGCAAGGCAATCGCGGCCCACGGCGGGGAGCGCCGATCCCGACCGGCGGACGCGGGACCGGCTGCGCGACAGGGTTCGCAAGCACTGGGGGAAGCCATGAGGCTCTTGAAGCACCTGATCCCGTTTCTCCTGCCGTTCATGCTCCTGACCGGCTGCGTGCGCACGGTCTATGTGCCGCACGGCACGCCCGTGCGCCTGCGCGAGACGGTCCCGGACGTGAAAGTCTGGGTCAAGGAGGCGGACGGTCAGGTGGTCGAAGGCCGCATGGACCTGCCCGAGGGCTGGTACGCGCTGCCGGTCGATGGGGAGGACCTGCCGTGAAGATCGTAGTCGGAATCGTGGCGCTCGTGATCGTGGCGGCGGTGGTCGCCTTGGCGATCCTGGTCGACCGAAATGGGCTTCTGTGAGGAGGAACGATGGCAACTGCGCAGGGAATCCGGGCCGGACGGGCGTTCGTCGAGCTCTTCGCAGACGACACCAAGCTCGTGCGCGGACTGCGCCAGGCCGAGAAGAAGCTCAAGGCGTTCGGCAACTCGGTGCGGAACCTGGGGCTCAAGACCGTGGCCTTCGGCTCGGCGATCCTCGCGCCGCTGGCGGCCTCGGCAAAGCTCTTCAGCGGCTTCGGTGACAGCGTCGCCAAGATGGCCCGCCGCACGGGCCTCACCGTTGAAGCCCTGAGTGAACTTCAGTATGCCGCCGGGCAGAGCGGCGTGGAGGTGTCCGAACTGGAGAACGGCTTCCGCCGGATGCAGCGGACGATCTATGACGCGGATCGCGGCCTCAGCACGGCGACCGACGCCTTCGCGGACCTCGGGCTGACTGTCGCCAACCTGGAGGGACTCAGCCCGGAACAGCAGTTCAAGCTGCTGGCCGAGCGGATCAGCCGGATCGAGGACCCCACGCGCAAGGCGGCGCTCGCCATGACCATCTTCGGGCGGTCGGGCACGCAGCTCCTGCCGATGTTCGCCAGCGGGGCCCGGGGCATCGAGGTCTTGCAGGAACAGGCCCGGCAACTGGGCCTAACCATGAGCACCGAAGACGCCCAGGCGGCCGAAGTCTTTGGCGACACCCTCGACCGGCTCTGGAAGGTAATTCGCATGGGCGCGTTCAACATCGGCGCGGCGCTCGCTCCCACGCTCCAGGACCTCGCAAACAAGATCATGCGCGTCATGAAAGTCGCGAGCGACTGGATCAAGCAGAACCGGGGCTTCATCGTCAGCGCGCTTAAGGTCGGTGCGGTGGTCGTGGCTGTCGGCATTGGGCTGACCGTGCTGGGTACGATCATCTCCGGACTGGGCACGGCGTTCGGAGTGCTCGCGACCATCGTCACCGCCGTCATGGCCGTGCTGAAGATTCTGGCGGCCGTGATCGCGTTCCTCGTTTCGCCGGTCGGCCTGGTGATCGCAGCCGTGGTCGCGCTCGGCGCTGCGATTCTCTACGTGACGGGGGCCGGAGCCAAGGCGCTGGCGTGGCTGGGCGAGCGGTTCAAGGTCCTCAAGGATGACGCGCTGGCATCCTTCGGCGGCATCGCCGACGCGCTGGCGGCGGGCGACATCGCACTGGCGGTGAAGATCCTGTGGCTGATGATCAAGATGGAGTGGACGCGCGGCGTCAACTTCCTCGAGAAGGCCTGGCTCAACTTCCGCAACTTCTTCATCCGCATCGGCTACGACGCCTGGCACGGCATGCTGGCCGCCGTGGAGATGGTATGGAACGCGCTGGAGGTTGGCTGGATCGAGACCACGGCCTTCTTCTCCAAGCTGTGGGCCGACTTCACCGGCTTCTTCGCCAAGACCTGGCAGAACATCAAGGCCGGGGCGCAGAAGGCCTGGAATTGGATCAGGAGCCTGTTCGACGACTCGGTCGACCTGGAATCCGAAAACCGCATGGTCGAGGAACAGAAACAGGCCGCCATCGCGAAGATCGAGGACGAGCAGAAGCGCAAGACAGCCGAACGCGAGGCCCAGCGGGAAGCCGAACGACGCCGCGCCTCGGCGGTGCATGAGGCGACGCTGGCCGGGATCGGCCAGGAGAACCTCGACAAGCACGCGCAGCTCGACGCCGAGTACGCCGAGCGCATGGCGGAGAACGAGGCCGATCTGGCCAAGGCCCGCCAGGAATGGCGCGAGGCCATCGACGCGGCCAAGCGCAAACGCGCCGAGAAGGAGGCCGAAACCGGGGCGGAGGGCCCGGACGACATCCTCCAGAAGGCCCGCGACGCCCTGGCCGGTCTGGGTGACATCGGCGATCTCGTGCAGTCGGAGGCCGAGAAGGTCGGCGTGCGCGGCACGTTCAACGCGGCCGCGATCCAGGGACTGGCCGCCGGGAACGCCGCCGACCGCACCGCCACGGCAACCGAGGAGACCGCCAAGAACACAAAGCGACTCGTCCAGGCCGCCCAGACCGGCGGGCTGACATTCGCATAGGAGGACTGAGATGGCCATCGTCTGCGCGGAAAGAATGGACTCGCGGCAACTGACCGACGCCCAGTCGGCCGAGCTGCTCTACAAGATCACCGGCACGTCCGACGAATCGGCGGCGCTCTCGGCTCTGAAGGCGACCGCCCCGGCGGTCCTCTACGGCCTCAAGCGCCAGCCAGTGACCGTGGAGCCGGTCCACATCGACACCGCGCACCCGGACAAGTGCATCTGGACGGGCACGGTGAACTACGCACCCTTCGAGCACGAGGACCCGCCCGCGACGGGGGAGTCGGTCTTCAACTTCGACACCGGCGGCGGCACGCAGCACATCACGCAGTCGTTACAGACCATCGGCAAATATCCCGGCACCGCACCCGACTTCAAGGGTGCCATCGGCGTCACACACGACAACGTCGAGGGCGTGGACATCACCGTGCCGGTCTACACCTTCAGCGAGACCCACTATGTGCCGTCTTCGACGGTGACGACGTCCTACAAGTACACGCTCTTCAGCCTCACCGGGAAGGTGAACAACGGCTCGTTCAAGGGCCTGGCGGCGGGCGAGTGCCTGTTCCTGGGGGCCAGCGGCTCGAAGCGCGGGACCGACGACTGGGAGATCACCTTCCGGTTCGCCGGGTCGCCCAACCGCACGGGCCTGTCCGTTGGGCCAATCAGCGGCATCAGCAAGAAAGGCTGGGAATACCTCTGGGTGCGCTACGCCGACATCGAGGACACGGCCAGCCACACGCTGGTCAAGCAGCCCATCGGGGCCTACGTGGAGAAGGTCTACGAGGAAGGCAACTTCTCCTCGCTGGGGATCGGCACATGAGCGACGCACTCAAGAAAGTCCAGGCGGGCCAGCCGCTGGTCATCCCGGCGAGCGCCTACAACGCCTTTATCGACGCGGCCATCGACTTCCGGCAGCGCACGGCGCACATCGGCCAGGGGGCGCAGCCCGCGTTCCCGCAGGCCACGATCATCCTCGTGCGCAACGATTCCGGGAGCGACCGGCAGCGCTTCGAAATCCTGGGCGTGGACGCGCCGGTGATCGACCCTTCGTACAACGAGGATGAGTTCAAGAACCGCGTGGCGCTGGCTGGCGTCCAGCCCGTCGAGGATACGCACGAGGGGCGGTTCGTCGTGCTGGCCGAGCCCATCGCCAGCGGCAAGATCGGGCGGGCCTTCGCCGCCGGGGTGTGCGCGGTCAAGATCAACGTGGTGGACGAGACGGAGGAACCCCGCTTCGCCGAGATGGCGGGCGGAACGACGGCCAATCTGGAGGTCAATCGCCGGGGTTCCGCCGGAATCCTGTGGCGCGTCGGCGGCACGGGCGTGCAGTGGGCGGTCGTCCGCCTCGGCAAACCGATCCCGCTGCACGTCTTCCCGGTCAACCTGAGCCAGACCGGCGGATCGCAGGGCGACGAGTCCTACGCCGCGTCCTGGACATACAACGTCTATGACATCGAGAGCGGCGCGTTGCTGGAGAGCAGCGTGGACCCGACCTCGTCGCCCCACAAGTGGAAGCGGCCATCGGTCGGTCAGATGATCGCCGCCGACTTCGGTTACGCCCACTACGAGGACGACGGCTCCGGCGACGAACAGCTCGTCCTGGGCTGGATCAACGAGATGGTGGATCAGGAAGCCTGCGAGACCTCGGGCTACGGAACGTGAGGACGGCATGGGTGATCCCGGCAAATCGGTGGTGATCGCGAGCGGCAAGCGCGGCGTGCTGGTGGGCGGCAAGGCGGCCGTCTACAACGCCGAGGAGACCTGCCCGGCCTGCTGCATCGAGTTCTCGCGTAGCTGGTCGTTCACCGATACCGGCTTCATCGACGGCGGCCAGGACGGGGCTTATCGTGCCTACGACGACCCCGCCGACGTGCCAGCCAGCCCGTGGTACATCCTCGACGAGGGGCTGGGGCTCAAGCTGACCTGGGAGTACGACCAGAACTGCAAGAGCCACAACCCCTACACGCAGTATGCCACGGCAACCTGCGAGATCACGGTTCCCAAGGCCATGCTGATGACCGTCAACTGGTCGGGAATGGGCGAGACGGAGGACCCAAACTTCGAGCTGATGAGCCTCTCCGTGGACGGCAACCTGGTCGGCTCGGCCCACGCGCCGGGCGGCGATCAGGGCTGCGCAGGTATGGGCCCGGTGGTCTCAGACCCGCCGCCCCCGCAACAGGTGCTGCTCAATCCCGGCCCGCACACGCTCTTCATCGACGCCACCACCAACGATCCGCTCTACCACTTCGACGCCTGGTATCAGTTCGCGCTGACCTTCGTGCTAGCGCCGTAACCCTGGAGGACCTGACGATGACCGAGACCCTGATTCCGAAAGCCAAGAAGTGCGGCAACTGCCCGCCGCTGGTCGTTCCGCGCCGATCCTACACGCCCACGCGACCGAGCTGCATCGAATGCGTCGAGAAACATCTCGGGGCGGCCTACGTGCTCCTGACCGAGGCCCGCGAGGGCTACGCCTACCGCCTCCGCGCCGTGGGGCACCTGTTCGAAGCCGAGGACGAGGCCCAGGAGTGGCCGGAACTCCACGCCGCCATCCGCGATGCCCGAACCCGCTACCAGACGGGAGAGCAGATGCCGGACTGGAACGATCTTGACGGAAAGCTCGGTCGAGTAAGAACGGCCACAGTGCCTGAATAGGGTTGTCACATGGCCAGCTTCGGTGCTCTGAGTCATGACAGTCACGATAGCCTCTTGGGTTCGCGCCGTGGGGTGGAAAACCTATCTGTTCTCGCGTGGCGCGGATCGCTTGGCGGATCGCTTGGCCTTGTCCCGCCAGCCGTAGGATGGTAACCTAAATGCTCTCTATCCATCTCGGTAACAGATACGAGAAGTAAGAGAAAGGCGACATGATGGATTTGCAGCTTCTGATAGACCTCCATAAGAATAATGACCGGCAAGGGCCCGGTGGTGATGCAGAGACGAGGCTTGCCATAGAGCTGTCCAAGCTGGACAAGTCCGCACCGCTGAGAATCGCCGACATAGGTTGCGGAACAGGTGCGTCTACGCTTGTTCTTGCTCAGGACTTGGCTGCGGACATTACGGCCGTCGACTTCCTGCCGGAATTCCTTGAAGCGCTGAAGACCAGAGCCGCTGGCGCAGGCGTTGCAGATAGGATATCAACCCTTTCGTGTCCGATGGAAAGCCTGCCTTTCGGGGACGGCGACTTCGATGTCCTGTGGTCTGAGGGTGCAATATACAACATGGGTTTTGAGAAGGGTGTAGCAGGTTGGAACCGTTATCTGAAGGTCGGCGGAGTACTGGTGGTTTCAGAGATCACATGGACGACATCGTCCCGCCCGTCAGAGCTGCAGAAACATTGGGACGCCGAATACCCCGAGATCGACGTGGCCTCGTCGAAAATCAGCATCCTTGAAAAGAATGGGTATTCTCCGATTGGCTATTTTGTGTTGCCGGAACATTGCTGGTTCGACAACTACTATCGCCCCATGCAGAAGGGATTTCAGAGATTCCTTGATCGCCACGACAACAGCAAAGAAGCGCGAGCCGTTGTCGAAGCGGAAGAGCGAGAAATCGAGCTGTACGAGAAATATGGGCGTCACTACAGCTATGGTGTGTATGTGGCTCGGAAGTGTGGTTAGAAGGCGGACCTGAAACGGCTTCAGCCGAACAGGCCACTCGACCTTGATCCGTTGGCAGTTGTCTGAGCAGTGACTGTTCAAGTTTCTTAGTCCACCTTCTGCTCGAACGCCAGGCCCTTCCACAGCCGCCGCTGCTTGCGCCATTCGAGTTCGGCGGCGATGGGGCGGATGTGGGTCTCACGGATCGGGTCGCGACCCTTGACGGTGTGCGGCAGGAACAGGAGCGCCTCCTGAATCTCCGGCGCGAGATGCAGCAGGTTCATGATCTGCGTGACGCGGGCGCGGCTCACGTTGCCCAGCCGCGCCAAGTCGGCCTGATCCGTGATCTCGCCTTCCTTGATCAGCCGGTCGAAGCGGATCGCCAGGGCCATCAGGCGCGAGATGCGCGGGACGCGGCCCTCGGGCATCGGAACCGGCTCCAGCGGCGGGCTGTCCTGCATGATCTTGCGGGTGTGCTGCCCCCGCGTGAAGTAGAACTCCTTCTTGATGCTTATCGGTCGCATGTCGTTGCCTCCTGTCGTTTGAGTTCATCGGCCAGCGTCTTGATGCCGGTCGGGTGGAAGGTGATCTCGACGGTGCCGTTGGGGCCGTCGTAGTCCACGCGCTCGATCAGCAGGTGCAGGATGCGGGCCTGCTCGCGGGCGCTCAAGGTCTCCCAGAGAGGATCGAACAACGCGCACGCCTCGCCAACCTCGCGGGCGTCCACCAGTTCGCGGGAGAGCGCCAGAATCTGCTCGCGGACCTCCGTGGCGCGTTGTTCGGCGTTGCGGATGCGCTCCTGGACGTCGGCCAGACGGTCGGTCGCCTGGCCGTCCTTGCCGATCAACTTGCGCAGGTCGGCGTTGTGGCGGCCCAGTTCGCGCTCCAGGGTGCGCTTCTCGGTCTCCAGCGTGCCGATGGCCTCCTCGCGTTGGCGGCGGCATTCGACCAGCGTCTCGTTGAGCAGATTCGTGTCCCGCCCGATGCTCTTGACCTGATCGACCACGAACCGCTCCAGCTCGGGCGCGGGCACCGACGGCGTTGGGCAGGACTGCCAGCCGCGTTTCTGGGCGTTCGTGCAGCAGTAGTAGCGGTAGACCTTGCCGCCATTGTCGGAGAGGCGTTTGACGGTGTGCGATGGGGCCATCGCGCAGTCGCAGGTGACGCAGCGCACGAGGCCCTTGAGGAGCGCCCCGTGGCGGTTCTTGACGTGGGCCCCGCCGGTGCGGCCGTTGCGCTTGAGAAGGTGCTGGGCGCGGTCGAAGATCTCGGCGTCCACGATGGCCGGGTGTTCGCCATCGTAAACCTCGTCCTTGTAGGTGATCTTGCCGAGGTAGACCCGGTTCGTCAGCAGTCGGAAGAGGCTGTTCTTGTCGAACGGCCTGCCGCCCATCTCGCGGCCCCGCGTCGACGTCCAATGCTTCGTTCTCCATCCCCGTTCTTCCAGGATCGTTGACGTGGTCAGGAGCGACTGGCGGTCGAGGTACAACTCGAAGATGTCGCGCACGCGGGCGGCCTCGTCCTCGTTGACCCGCAGGCGGCCGCCGTTCTCGACCACGTCGTAGCCCAGCATGGGATAGCCGCCGGTCCATTTGCCCTTGCGGCGCGTGGCGGCGATCTTGTCGCGGGTGCGCTCGGAGATCATCTCGCGCTCGAACTGGGCGAAGGAGAGCAGGACGTTGAGCATCAGGCGGCCCATCGAGGTGCTGGTGTTGAACTGCTGGGTGACAGAGACGAACGCGACCTTATGCCGTTCCAGCACGTCCATGATCTTCGAGAAGTCGATCAAGGAGCGGCTGAGGCGGTCGACCTTGTAGACCACAATGGAGTCCACTTGGCCCGCCTCGATGTCGGCCATGAGGCGCTGGAGGGCCGGGCGGTCCATGTTGCCGCCGGTGAACCCGCCGTCGTCGTAGCGGTCCGGCAGGCAGACCCAGCCCTCGGAGACCTGGCTGGCAATGTACATCTCGCCCGCCTGGCGCTGGGCGTCCAGGCTGTTGAACTCCTGCTCGAGGCCGTCCTCGGTGCTCTTGCGCGTGTAGACGGCGCACCGGACGGTCGGCGGTTTCTCGGTCGTCTTACTCATCGTCGCCTCCGTTTCGTTTCAGGTTAAAGAAGTGGTAACCGTTCCAGTGGGTGCCGGTGATGGCCTTGGCGACCGCCGAGAGCGTGCGGTAGACCTCGCCCTCGTGTTCGAAGCCCTTGGGCAGGACGCGCACGACGATCTCGCGGCCCTTGTAGTGGCGCTTGATGTTCGATCCGGCCATCGGCAGGCGCGAGTCGCTGTCGAAGGCGACCGAGGTCTGGCGGGTGAGCGCGGGCCGGTCCTCAGTCTTCCGGATCTTCGGCGCGGTGGTGCGCAGGTCGGCGTCGTTGGCCAGTTCGTCGGCCCGACGCCTGGCCTGCTCGGAGAGGTCGCCGTGGGCGTTGGCCTGCAACCGCCAGGCGATGCGTTTGACGAGGTAGTCCCGGTTGCCGGTGCGCGTCGGCTCGCCGAAGGCCTCGACGTGTTTGGATCGCAGCTCCGAGACCGTCATGCGGCCCAGGGCGGCGACCTCTTTGGCGATGGTCATCGTCATGGTCTGCGTGCTCCTTTCATGTGTCGGTTGATCTCTGGCGTGCCTGCCGAGAGGCTGGTCACGCGGTCACATGAAGGCTCGTTCTCGCCCCCTCATCAAGGGCTTCCCGGCCACTTTTCGAAGTATTTTTGGGGGTGCGAGAAGGACGCGAACCAGGCGCGTTCTCGGTACTCTGGCGCAGGCGCAGGACGCCCTTGGCGAGGATGGCCGCGACCTCGCGGCGGCGCTCGTCGGGGGTCATGGCGGCGGGGTCGCGGGTCGCGTCGTGGGCGATGGACGCGGGCCGGTCGGTCGGTGCGGATGCTGGCATTGCGGGCTCCTTTCGGGCTTGCCCACAACGGCCTTCGCCTGGCGACCGGTCCGATGTCTGGCGGGTTGATGCTGTTCGTCTACGGATTACATACGCGCCGGGAGTTCGAAATGGCGCTGGGGTCCGAGACGAACGAACCTGTTAACCACTGGCGAGCTGTTCACCAGAGAGCGGGAGAGTTTTGGGGGTTGCTCTCGGGGTCCGAGGCGAAACGTATACGTTATCGCTCGGACCCCATCTTCTCCGTTTCGGAACAGAGAACGCGCCCGACGCGGCGGGATCGCCGAAACCCCTTGGAATGGGCGCGAAAAGCGAAACGCCCGATCACCTGCGTGACCGGGCGTTCGTGTTAACTGGATGGTACGGAAATCTTCCGCAAAATAAAATGGCTCCAGAGACAGGACTCGAACCTGTAACCCGCCGGTTAACAGCCGGCTGCTCTACCATTGAGCTACTCTGGAAGCCAGGACGGAGATAAAACTAGCGAGCGCCGTCCTCCGCGTCAAACGGATATTGACCCCAAATTAGGCCGGGGCTTCGCCGCCCGCGTTCCGGCGCCGGGAGGGCGTTCCTCCGGCGGCGGGAAACGGTTCAATCATCATCATCGAGGACGCTGACCGCCCAGACGGGGTAGGGCGCTTGCGAACCTTTGACCGCATGCCACAGGATGCGGTTGAAGAGGTCTTCGGGGCATTGGTCCACCTCCTCCAGCGGCAGGCGCGCCGAGGCATAGGCGTGCTTGCGCAGGAGCGGATCGGCAATCTTCTTCGGCGGCGGGTTCATCTGGTCCAACGGGATGTTATTCGTCAAGGCCGTGAACGGCGTGAAATCCGGCTGGTCGGTGAAGCAGTCGGTCATCGGCGTGGCGGTGGCGTCCAACTGGTTCATCGGCGGCAGGCCCAGCATTAATTCCATCGTGCGCAGCAGGCTGGTCTGGTTGTATTGCGTGCTGACAACCGCGCCGCGCCGGGTGTAGGGGCTGACGACGTAGCAAGTGGTGCGGTAGCCGCTGACGTGGTCCCAGCCGGCCTGCGGGTCATCCTCGATGGCAAAGATGCACGTCTCCTTCCAAAACCGGCTGCGGCTGACCGCCTCCACAATCTGTCCGAAGGCCAGATCGTGGTCCGCCGACATCGCCTCGGGCGTGGGGAAGCCGGCCCGGGTGCCGCTGGTGTGATCGTTGGGCAAAAGCATGATGACCAGGTTGGGAAAGTCCCCGGTTTGCTCGAACTGTTTGAGTTCCTTGATGAACTGCGCCGCCCGAAACACATCCGGAACCTGCAGCGCCCAGCCGGCGGTGTTGGTGACGACGTAAGGCCGCAGCGACTCGATGGCCGGGCTGGCGGTGATTTCCACCTCGCCCGCCTGGTTCACGAAATCGCGGTAGCAATCCAGGAAGCCGGGCGCGCCCTTGCGCGTGCGATCCCGCCAAATAACCTGGGTGAGAACGAACTCGCCGTAGTCGCGCAGGCTCTTGCCGTGCGCGATGGCGTTGTCCCAGATGAATCCGGCGGACGAATACGCCAGCGCGTCCACGGCGTCGCGCGTGCCCCCGAAGGGATAGCTCCGGGGAAAACCGGCGAACGACCGCTCCATGTAGTCATTGGCCAGGGCGCTGTCAGCCCATTGATGGCCGTCAGCGCTCAGAATGCCGGAGCAATAGGTGTTGTCGAGCAGCACGAAGTCCCGCGCGATCTTGTGGAGGTTGGGGGTGACGCGCTCGCCGAAGATGCAGAGCGAGGGATCGCCATTGCCCTCGGGCATATCGCCCAGCACCTGGTCATAGGTGCGGTTTTCCTTGATGATATAAATCACGTGCTTGAAAACGCTCGGCTCGCCGACCCGCTCCGGGACCGGCCGGGGCGGCTGGTTCGGGCGCGCGGGCCGCCGGGCTTCCTGCAGCAACCCGTAGCGCAGGTTCGCCAGGGCGATTTGCGTCAGGCGCGGCAACTCCCGCTTTTTCGGCAGCCGGACCAGCGACAGCGTGCCGAAATGCTGGTGCGAGTTGAATTTCACCGCCTCCCCGGGCGCCAAATGCCGCGTCGAGCCAATCCCTTTGATATTGGCCACATAAACCGCCTCGCGGGCCGGGTCATAGGCCACCGCGCCGGGAAACCAGCCGACGGGGATCAACCCGAGCAGGCGGGATTTGCCCGGCTTGAAATCGAACAGCGCCACGGCATTCTGCGTGCCGTTGCATACAAACAGCCGCCGGCCGGACGCATCAAACGCCAGCGCATTGGGCTGGGCGCCGAACAAATCCCCGGGGTTCTGCCGGGCGCAAACCGTCTCGATGATCTGGTCGCTGCGCGTGTCAATCACGCTGAGCGTATCCTGGCCGGCATTCGCCACCACCACCCAGCGGCCATTGGGCGACACCGCAATAGCGCAGGCGCGCGGGCCGGTGAGGATTTCCATTTTCGCCGGCTGCGCCTCCGCCCCGGCCGGGGGCGAAGCCAGGTCAACCACCGAAACCGAGCCCTCGGAAGCAATGTGCCGCACCGGATCCACGCGCACCCGCGTGCCGCGGCCGGCCGGGCCGGTGACCGATTGCGCATCCGGCCGCCGCCCGCCCCAATTGCTCACATACGCCTTCGACCCGGCCAGCGCCACCCCAAAGGGCGCGAAACCCACCTCCCACAGGCGCAGCACCCGGCCGCTGACGGCGTCCAGCTCCGCCAGCCGGTTGGAAAGATTCAGCACGACGTAAAGCCGCCGGCCGTCCGGCGACACGGCGATCCCGGCGGGAACCTCCCGGTCGCGTTCCGGGGCCGTGGCCTTCGGCAGGGAAAACGAAGCCACCCCCACCACTTTGCGGTCGGGGCGGACGGCAAATACCTTGATGTCGCCATTGACGTTGGCCTGGTAGAGCCGGCGCCCGTCGGGCGAAAATACCAGCCCGGTGAAACTCAGCTGCCCGGACTTGTCCGGATGCAGAATCTCCTCCGGAACTTCCTCAGGCACGGCGGCGGCGGTCTGGTCGGACGGCAAAGCCGCGCGCTGCAGGATGCTGCCCGTAGCCGGTTCGATCACGATCAACTCGTGCGTCTTGCCGGCCGTGACCAGCAGCCGGCCGTCGGGGCTGAGCGCGATGGCCTGCGGCCGCAAACCGGGCAGCTCCACTTGAATGCCCTCCGGCGTCAGTAATTGATTGGCGGGCGTATAGTAGCGGTTCGTGCCGACCTGCCCCACCCGCTCGCGGGTGGCCGTCTCCGGGTGGACCGGCGTTCGCTCGCGGCCCAAGGCGGGCGCGGACAACATAGCCAGCACCGCGGCGGCGCTGACTAAACGACTCAGGGCAGAATACATGGCCCCATTATGGCAGAGCCGCAAGCCGGCGCGCAACCCGGCTTTTCAGGAAAAAAGCAAAAACCGGAATCCCCGGCAAAAAGCCCCGCGCAGTTCCTCCGCCCCCGCCGGGCGGCTCCGCCGTTTGCCGGGAGCCTGGGCGCGGGACGGCGGCGGGTGAGAGGATTCGCGGCCAGCCCGGGATGGGGAAGCGCGCCGTCAGGCGGGCAAGAGGACAGGCAGATGCCCGTTCACGCCCGCGCGAGAGTGCCGTCGGAACGCAGGCGCAGACGCTGGCCGCGCCATTCCACGCGATTGCCCAGGAATGCCAGCAGCCAGATGACGGTTTGCAGCAGGTCCTTGACTGGCACCAGCCAGGCCCGGGCATACGCCGGGCGGCGGCGGCTCAGGCGGCGCTCCAGGTCCAGCGCGCTGATCACCCGGATCAGCAGGCAGCCCAGCGCGCCGGCCAGCGCCGGACCGGCGGGTTGAGCCGCCAACCAAAGCACGGGCCAGAGCGTGGCGTTGCTCAGGAGGCTGAAGAAATAGGGCATGGGCTGGCAGACGCGAATCGTCCGCGCCCACCGGAGCTGATGCTTCCAGACCGCCGCCCAGCCCATCGGCGCGGACCAGCATTCAACCACCACCGGCGAAAGCGCGATCTGATGCCCGCGCCGCGCGAGGCGGTGGCCCAACTGGTAATCGTCCGCCAGGCAGTCCGCCAGCGCCGAAAAGCCGCCAATCTCCGCCAGCAGCGGGCGCCGCGTGGCCATCACGGCGCCCAGGGCAAAGTCCAGCGGCTTCAGGCTCCGGGCCTGCAGCACCTGGCTCCAGAAATCGGCATTGATGGCAATCGCCTCCCACTGCATCGCCAGCGTGGCCGGGTTGGCGAGGCGGTAAAAACAGTTCACCAACCCCACCCCCGGCGGCTGCAACTGAGCGACCACGCTGGCCAGGCAATCCACCGGCGCGCGGACATCGGCATCACTGATGACGAGCAGGTCATGCTTCGCCCGGCGCTCCAGTTCCACCAACTGGGAAACCTTCGCGTTGGCGCCCGCCGGCGGGCCGCACACGACGAGCTGCGCGTCGTGGCCGGGAAACTCCCGCAAGAGCCGCCGGACCACCTCGCCAGCCGGGTCGGCGGCCTCCGCCACGCCCAGCAAAAGCTGCACCGGCCCGCCGTAGGACTGGGCAAACCAGCTCCGCAGGCAGTCTTCCGTGGCCGCATCGCAGCCTTTGAGCGGCTTGAGCAAGGTGACGGCGGGCGGCGGGCGGGCGGCGGCGGCGGGCGGCGGGCGCTGATGCAGCGGGAAACGGCGCGCCGCGAGCCATTGCCACAGCGTCAGGGCCAGGCTCAGCAGGGCCAGGCCGCCAAGTATCAGGTTCAGGAGCATTGCCGGTTCCGCATCGTCGTTCCGGCCAGCCTAAGCCAGCCCGCGCCGGAAAGGAAAGGCCCGATTGCCGGCGCGCGCCGGGGGGCGCGGACGGCAAAAATCTTCCCGGCGACTTGCGCAACCGGGCGGCGCATGGAAAACTAAAGTCTCAAAAGGCGAGACATTTTAAGCCCGACGGGTTATGGTTCAGACAACGGCATCGCCGGTAATGAAGGATACGGATCAATATTTGGCCATGTTCGAGCGGTTCGAGGCGCAAGCCCCGCCGCCGGCGTGGATGTCCCCGCTGCGCAAGGCGGGCATCACGCGCTTTGCCGAGCTGGGATTCCCCACGCTGCAACAGGAAGACTGGCGGTTCACCAACGTGGCACCCCTCGCCAGCCTGCCCTTCAACCTCGTTTGGCGGGCTTCCGACGGCGGCGTCAAGCCCGAATGTGTGGCCGAGCTGCCCTTCGGCCAGTTGCCCGCCCACCGGCTGGTCTTTGTGGACGGCCATTACGTCGCCGCGCTCTCCGCGACCGCCCCGCTGCCGCCGGGCGTGATGGTCCGCAGCCTGGCCGCCGCGCTGGCCGACCCGGAGGGCCGCGCCCGGGAGCACCTGGCGCAAACATCGCCGGCGGATGACAACGCATTCGCCGCCCTCAATTCCGCTTTCTTCCAGGACGGCGGCTTCATTTATGTCCCGGCGGGCCGCCAGGTGGATTTGCCGGTGCTCCTGCTGTTCATCTCGACCGCGAAAGAGGCCGGCGCCAGCACGCAGCCGCGCAACCTGGTCCTCACCGAAAAAGGCGCCCGGGTGACGGTGCTGGAGAGCTACGTCAGCCTGCGGGAGGCGTCCCATTTCACCAACGCGGTCACCGAGGTGGCGCTGGCCGAGGGTGCCACCGTCGAGCATGTGAAGTTCCAGGACGAAAACCGGAACGCCTTTCACCTCGCCACCCTGAACGCCCGCCTGGGGCGGGACGGCAATTTCCTCTCGCACTCGATCGCCCTGGGAGCGCGCCTGTCGCGCTACACCCTCCGCACCGCCCTGGCCGGCGAGGGGGTCGAATGCGTGCTCAACGGGCTTTACCTGACCCGGGGCGACCAGTTGGCGGATCACCACATGGTGGTGGAGCACGCCCGGCCGCATTGCCAGAGCCACGAATACTACAACGGCATCCTCGATGAACGCTCCCGGGGCGTCTTTCATGGCCGCATCCTGGTGCGCCCCGCGGCGCAAAAAACCGACGCCAAACAAACCAACAAAAACCTGCTGTTGTCGGACGACGCCACCGTGAACTCCAAACCGCAGTTGGAGATTTACGCCGATGACGTCAAATGCACCCACGGAGCCACCGTGGGCCAGTTGAACGAGCAGGCCATCTTTTACCTCCGCTCCCGCGGGCTCGACACCGACACGGCCCGGCGCATGCTGATCCACGCCTTCGCCGGCGAAATCATCGAGCGCATCCGGCTGAGGCCGGCCCGGGAGGAGCTGGACCAACGGGTCTGGGACCGGCTGGAGCAAAACCCGCGCGTGGGAAGGCATAAATGTGTTTGACGAACTGAACGATCTCTACCAGCAGGTCATCCTCGACCACTGCCGGCAACCCCGCAATTTCCACCCGCTCCAGCCCGCCTCCTGCTCGGCCCAGGGGCATAACCCCCTCTGCGGCGACCAGTTGACGCTCTACCTGGCCCTGGACGGCGAGGTCATCAAAGACGCCAGCTTCGTCGGCGACGGCTGCTGCATCTCCAAGGCCTCGGCCTCCCTCCTGACCGAAAGCGTCAAAGGCAAAACGCGGGCCGAAGTGCAAACGCTGTTCGAGCAGGTCCACGAAATGGTCACGACCGGCCGGGCCGCCGAAAACGTCGGCAAGCTGTCCGTGTTCGCCGGCGTGCATAAGTTTCCCACGCGCGTCAAATGCGCCATCCTGGCGTGGCACGCCGCCATGGCGGCCCTCCGCGGCGACGGCCAGCCGGTCAGCACCGAAAACAACCCCGCCGGAACCGGAGATTTATGAGCTGCGATGCTTCTGTCACCCTGACCCGCGACGTCGAGGCGGCCCTCGTTCCCGCCGGCGACCGGGTCACCCTGCTCAAAGGCGAGACCGCCCGCATCACCCAAAACCTGGGCGGCAGCTATACGGTGATCGTCAACGGCAACATGTTTCGCCTCGACGGCAAGGACGCCGACGCCCTCGGCCTGGAGGTGGCGGCCAAACCGCTCCAGCCCGCCGGCCCCATCACCCCGGAAAGCCTCGAAAAAGAAATCTGGAACCAGTTGCGCTCCTGCTACGACCCCGAAATCCCCGTCAACATCGTGGACCTGGGCCTGATCTACGATTGCCAGCTCACGCCCCTGGCGGCCGAACGCTACCGCGTGGACGTGAAAATGACGCTGACCGCGCCCGGCTGCGGCATGGGGCCGGTCATTGCCCAGGACGTGCAAAACAAGGTGCTCAGCCTCGAAGGCGTGGAGGACGTGGCCGTCGAGCTGGTCTGGGACCCGCCGTGGAACCAGGCGATGATGACGGAGGCCGCCAAACTGCAACTGGGTTTGCTCTGAACATGCCCGCCCCGGCCGCCCCTCCTCCCCCCCCGACGCCGGCCCTCAACCCCGCCGCGCTCCGGGCCGATTTCCCGATCCTCGACCAATCCGTGCACGGGCAGCCGCTCATCTATTTCGATAACGCCGCCACCACCCAAAAGCCCCGCGCCGTGCTCGACGCCCTGCGCCGCTACTACGAACACGACAACGCCAACGTCCACCGCGGCATCCACGAGCTGAGCAACCGCGCCACCGCCGCCTACGAAGCCGCCCGCGCCCGCGCCGCCCGCTTCATCAACGCCCGCCACGCCGACGAAATCATCTTCACCCGCGGCACCACCGAAAGCATCAACCTCGTCGCGCACGCCTGGGGCGCGGCGCGGGTGCGGGCGGGCGACCTCATCCTGCTCACCGAAATGGAGCACCACAGCAATATCGTCCCCTGGCAACTGCTGGCCGAGCGCGCCGGCGCCCGGCTGGCGTTCCTGCCGGTGATGGGCGACCTCGGCCGGCTCGACCTCGACCGCCTCGACCAGTTCCTGACCCCGCAAGTCAAGCTGCTGGCGGTGACCCATATCTCGAATTCGCTCGGCACGATCAACCCGGTGGCCGACCTGTGCGCCCGCGCGCGCCGCCTCGGCGTGACCACGCTGGTGGACGCCGCGCAAAGCGCCGGGCACCGGCCCCTGGATGTCCAGGCCATCGGCTGCGATTTCCTGGCCTTCTCGGGCCACAAAATGGGCGGCCCCACCGGCATCGGAGTGCTGTACGGCCGCCAGGAACTGCTCGCCGCCATGCCCCCCTTCCAGGGCGGCGGCGAGATGATCCTGAACGTGGACTTCGACCGCAGCACGTGGAAACCCGCCCCGCACCGGTTTGAGGCCGGCACGCCCAACATGGCCGGCGCCGTGGGCCTGCACGCGGCGATGGATTACCTCGACCACCTCGGGCGGGACCAAATCGCCCGGCACGACCAGGAGCTGGGCGCCTACGCCTACGCCAAACTCGCCCAGTTCAAGCACGGCATCCGCCTGTTTGGCCCGCCCATCGGCCGCGCCGGGCTGGTGAGTTTCCTGTTGCCGGGCGTCCATGCGCACGACCTTGTGACCGTGGCCGACCGGCGCGGCGTCGCCCTGCGCGGCGGCCACCACTGCAACCAGCCGCTCATGCGCAAACTCGGCGTCGAATCCACCGCCCGCGCCAGCTTCTACTTCTACAACACCACGGCGGAGATTGACCGCTTCGTGGAAGTGCTGCGCGAAATCCAGCGGTTCTTCGCCGCCGCCTGAGCCGCCCCCCGCCGCCCCCCGCTGTCCCGGGAATGGGCAACGGCGGCAAAGGGTGGACAGCGCGCCGCCCGCTCCCGCTCCCGCCGGACGCCGTTTTCCCGCCGGCCGCGCAGCCGGGCGCGGCCTTGGGCGCGCGGCGCGCCCCGGCGCCCCGCCCCGCGCGCATGGCATCCCGCCTGCTTGCCAACAGCCATGACCGACGTCGCGATAACCTTACTGGCCCTGCTGGCGGGTTGCGTGAGTCTGGAAGTCTACTTCGCCCTTCGGGCCCCGCTGGGATACCAGGACGAACACGGCTTCCACCTGGGTTCCGAAACGCCGGAATGCGCGGAAGACTGCCCCGGCGGGCCGATCCTCTGACCGGCCGGCCGGAAAAGACTGCCAGGAAATGAATTAGCCCCCCGCGAGGGGGGCGCGATGGTCCGGCGCCCGCTTCTTAGTCGGGGCGCCGGCTAGCCATGCGAAGCGTCCCCCGTCGGGGAATGCGCGTGCCGCTGTGGGTTTCCGCGTGCCCCAACGAAGGCCCGCACCTCTGACGGGGGACCGTTTTAACCCCGGCCCGCCCGCCCCGGCGCACGCGTCCCGCGGCTTGACCAATCCCGCCAATGCTGCCAAGCATAACCCCATGACGAGATTTCTGCTGGCCGCAATGCTGGGCTTCGCCCTCCCGGCGGGCGTGGACGCCGCCGGGCTGCTCCACCCCTTCAAAAAAGTTCGCGCCACCGACCAGTTCTGGGCCGAGGGCGCGGCCATCGGCGACTTCAACCGCGACGGCCGGATGGATGTCGTCTCCGGCGCTTATTGGTATGAAGGGCCGGATTTCCAGCGCCGCCACGAAATCTATCCCGCCAACGCCAGCTTCAAACGCAAGGACGCCGCCGGCGGGGAACAAACCATCCCCGGCTTTGAAGGCGCGCTCGGGGTCAACAACGCCTACTCGGATTGTTTCCTCACCTTCACCTACGACTTCAACGGCGACGGTTGGACGGATGTCCTCGTGTACGGCTTTCCGGGCAAGGAAGTTGGCTGGTTCGAGAACCCCAAAGGCCGCCCGGGACACTGGCAGCGCCACGTCATCTTTGACGTGCTCGACAACGAATCGCCCGCCTTTACGGACATCACCGGCGACGGCAAACCCGAAATCCTGTGCTGCTCCCGCGGCTATCTCGGCTACGCCGAGGCCGATTGGAACAACCCCGCCGCGCCCTGGAAATGGCACGCCGTCTCCCCCAAAAGCGATTACCACCGCTTCAGCCACGGCATCGGCTGCGGCGACATCAACGGCGATGGCCGCCTGGACATCCTCGACAAAGACGCCTGGTGGGAACAACCCGCCTCCCCCGCCCATGACCCGGTCTGGACCCGCCACGCCTTTAGTTTCGCTCCCGCCGCCGCGCAAATGCTCGTCCACGACTTCAACGGCGACGGCCTGAATGACGTGCTGACCTGCCATGACGCCCACGGCTACGGCATCTCCTGGTTCGAACAGGTGCGCGCCAATGGCCAGATCAACTTCCGCGAGCACGTCATCCTCCCCAAAGACCCCTCGCCCAACCGCTACGGCGTGCAATTCTCGCAGCCCCATGCCTTTGCGCTGGTGGATATGGACCGCGATGGCCTGATGGATTTCGTCACCGGCAAGCGCTTCTGGGCCCACGGCAAGGACGGCCCCGACCCCGACTCCAATTCCGCCGCCGTTCTCTATTGGTTCCAACTGACCCGCCCGGCCCGGGGCCAGGCGGAGTTCATCCCCCACCTGATTGATAACGATTCCGGCGTCGGCACCCAGGTCACCGCCGGATACGTCAGCAACCCCCATTACCCGGACGTGGTCGTCGGCAACAAAAAAGGCGTCTTTATCTTCCAACACGAGACCCGGAAAGTCTCCAACGCCAAGTGGAAAAAGGCGCAGCCGAAACCCCAAACGGGCAGCCAGTAGCTCGCAACCCCTCCCGCAACTCCGTCGGCGTTAACCCCGAAACGCCCACTCCGCCAGCCGCCCGGCTTTTAACAGCCGCCCCGGAGTGTCCATTTTTTGGACACTCCCTCCCACCTAATCCGTAGCGGCCAGCCTATCCCTCCAACCCCAACTCGCCAATTCCACCCAGTCCCCGCCCTCTTCCGAGCCATAAAATAGCTCCTTTCAAGCCATGTACAAGGGGTGTACAAGGGATGCTCATCGGATGTACCAGCTAAAATCCCATGAACTCCCGGTGAGCATCCCTTGTACACCCCTTGTACACGGCTCGAAAGGAGGGGGGAGGGAGGGATTTTGACGCGAATGGCGATTTTAGGGGCTGGGATTGCCGGGCCGGGGGAGGGCCTGCCGTTTTCGCGGTTCTGACCTGTGGGTTCGGCAGGGGGGGCGGCGTTGGCGAGGCCCTATCCCAACCGAGGGTCTGGCTCTGCGGCTTCCACGCCGCCGCCAGTGTCAATGGCGTTGATTTTGGGAATGGAGTTCGGCCCTGCCTCCGGGGCTGCCGTTTCCGGGGCGAGCCGGCCGCCGCCCGGCCGGGTTTCCGGCGTTCGCGGGGTCAGATGCCGCTAAAGACTCTGACGAGGCGGTCGTTGACGTAGATGCGGTTTCGGCCTCCCAGCAGCGGCATCCGTTCTTTTTCGATGCGCACGCTGGACTTTTCCCGGTCGCCCACGATAAACGCATGCACCTCCAGCACCGGCTCGTTGATCAGCCGGACCGATTTCTTGATGGGCCGTTCATTGACCTTGATGATCAGGCTCCCGAGAAGCTGATTAAAGTTGTATTCCAGGCGATGCTTTTCGGTGTCCCCGATCTCGATGGCAAACTTCACAGGTGATGGGCTTTCGTTAGCGGTTTATGCTTGTGCGTTTTTTGCCGCAGAGATTGTGCCAGCCGGCGCGGGTGGCCCTCGTAAACGCCGGCCCCGGAGCGGCGGCTTGAGCCGGCGGCGGCGGCGAGCGGTAGGGTTCCGGCCGGGTTGACGGCCTAACCCGCGAAAACGGCCTGATTCAGAGAGAAATGGACGCGGGGCGCAAAGCGCGGTTTGCGGGCTGAACGGGCCGGTGGGGAATCCGCTCCGCCAACGCCTTCGGCGGCCGGGTTGGCCGCGCGGGCGGGGGCTGTCTCATTTCGGAACAGGCGCGTCCGGGTTGGGGCGTTTTCGGTCTTTCGGGAAGCCGCCCCGGGGCGGCGGTTGGGGCATCAGCCGTTCCGGGCAAAGAGCTTGCCGGGCAGTTGCCGGATGAGCCGCTTCATCTCCAGGCTCAGCAGGGCAACGGAAACCGCGGAGCTGGGCAGGCCGCTGCGGCGGATGACTTCATCAATGTGGCTCTCTTCCGGGCCCAGCAGGCCAAGGACTTTTTGCTCGTTTTCGTTCAAGGGCACGGCGGGCCGGGGGCCGGCGGCGGCGGGCGAGGAGGGCGGGCTGGCGGGCGGGAAGAGGTATTCGAATTCGCTGAGGATATCCTCGACGCCCTCGCAGAGTTTGGCCCCTTTCTTGATGAGGTCATGGCAGCCTTTGCTGCGGGGCGAGTCAATGCGCCCGGGGACGGCGAAGACCTGGCGGCCGTAGTCGGCGGCGAAATTGGCGGTGATGAGCGCGCCGCTGGTGAGGTTGGCTTCCACGACGACGGTGCCCAGGGTCATGCCGGCCACGAGGCGGTTGCGGATGGGGAAGGATTGCCGGTCGGCCGGGCGGTTGAAGGGGAATTGGGTGAGCAGCGCGCCGTGGTCGGCGATCTGCCCGAACAGCTTTGCGTTTTCCGCCGGCGAGACGAGGTTGATGCCCGTGCCGAGGACGGCGAGGGTCCGGCCCTGGCCGCTCAGCGCGCCCTGGTGGGCGGCGGTGTCAATCCCGCGCGCGCCGCCGCTGACGACGGTCACGCCCAGGGCGGCGAGCTGGCGGGCCAGTTTGCGGGCGGTTTCGAGGCCGTACGGCGTGGTCAGGCGCGAGCCCACCACCGCCACGGAGTTCTTGTCCTGGGCATGGAGCCGGCCCTTGACGTAGAGCACCACCGGCGGGTCGTAGATTTGGCGCAGCAGCTCCGGGTATTCGGCGTCGGCCTGGGTCACAATGCGGCAGCCGAACGCGGCGATGCGCTTAAGCTCGGCGGCCAGGTCGGTGGTTTTCTCCCAGTTGACGATGGCGTCGGCGATGTCCTCGCCGATGCCCCGGGCCTGGAGCAATTGCCGGCGGGAGGCGCGCAGGATGGCGGGAGCCTCGCCGAACTGTTCGAGCAGTTGCCGCACGCGCACCGGGCCGACGCGCTCGATCAGGTTCAGCGCCACAAGGGCTTCGTGAGGCTCCATGCGCGCGGGGATAGCCGTTTCCGCCGCCGCGCGCAAGCGGAAAGACGCCGCCCGCGGCGGGGCGCGCGGCGGCGGCCGGGGCCGGGCGGGGTTCCCGCCGCCGTCCTCCCCGGCCTGGCGATTGAGCTTTGCCGGCGCGGCCTTTCAGGCATACTGGCCGGGACGAGCCTGGCTATGAAAACTCGAATCAACGGTCTTGGACGCCTGTGGGTCTGCGGAGGAATGATTTTGTGGGGAGCGGTGTCGTGCTCGACTCCCGCCGGCCGCCCCACCGGGCTGGAATTATTCAATGGCAAGGACCTGGCCGACTGGAAGAGCGTGCTGGCGGATCCGGCGGTTCCGATGGACCAGGTCTGGAGCGTGCAGGATGGCATCCTGACCTGCCAGGGCACGCCCCTGGGGTTTCTGTACCGGGAGCCGGCGGCGGGCAATTTCCGCCTGGCGGTGGAGTATCGCTGGCCGCCGGGCCACACGCCGGGCAATAGCGGCATCTTTACCCGCCTGAACGCGCCGTTCTCGCCGCTCCCCTGCGCGGTCGAAGTGCAATTAAAATATGGCAACGCCGGCGATGTGTTTGGCCTGCAAGGCAAGCCCATTGCGCGCGGCCAGCCCCGCTTCTTCGAGATCCGGCAGCACCCCGAGGGCGGGGATATTGCCGGCATCAGCAAGCTGCTGGAGGCGGAAAATCCTCCGGGCGAATGGAACCGGGTGGAAATCCTGGCGCGGGGCGAGCGCTACCGCGTCTGGCTCAACGGCAAACTGGTCAACGACGTGTCCGGCGTGCATCCCGGCGCCGGGCTGATCGGCCTGCAGTCCGAGGGCGGCGTGATTCAGTTCCGCCGGGTCACGCTGCAGCCGCTGGATTGACCCCGGCGCTCAGCCCGCCGCGGAGCAGGCGCCGCAGCGGTGGTCGTCGGATAACTGCCCCAGGCAGGCCGGGTAACGCTCCATCAGGCGGGCGGCGAGGTCTTCCAGGCCGGGCACGTCCAACTGCTGCCGGACCTGGCGGTCGAAGTCTTCGCAGGCCTGGTCCAGCGCCGCAAACGCCGGCGCCGGAATCGTTTCCTGGGCCATGGGATACAGGATATGATCCTCTTTGTGGATGTGGCTCGAGAGCAGGGGCACGAACCGGCGGGCGTAATCCACCACCCGGGCCCGCTCGCTCTCGCTCAGCGGGCCGGCGCCGGCGCCGACTTCGATCAGCCCGCGCACTTCCTGCCGTCCCGCGTCATGCTCCGCCAGCATCACGGCGATGGGGCCGCGGTCCCGCGGCAATCCCGCTTCGACCATCTGGACAAAAAGCCGGTCTTCCTCCTTGCCGTGGTGGCATTGGTCGGCGAAATCGCGAAAGAACCGGCCAAAGTCGGCCACGTCCTCGCGGGCGACCGTTTCCCCCGCCGCCAGTTTATCGGCCAGCGCCTGCAACGAAGCCAGCACCCCCACAATCAGCTTATGCTCCCGCATCATGATCTCGATAGACTTGTTCATGCCCGGAAGCTAACCCGGCGCGGCGGCGGGGGCTTTGATGCCGGTCAAGAAATACGCGAAGGAAGCCCGGGCGGGCGGGCGGCCCCGGCGGGCCGTTGGGGGCGGCGGCGGGTGGCGAAACCGGCTTGTCAATGGGCGGGCCGCGCGTACATTGGCGGCATGAAATTACTCCGATACCGCTCTTCCCTTATCCTTGGCGGCGCGCTCCTGCTGGCGCTGGCCGTGCTGCCGGCATGCACCAAAATGAAAAAAGCCGACGTGGAAACGACGGCCCCCGACCCGGACAAGCCCGATGCCCGGGTGGTGGTGACCGGCGCTTCGTTCGATCAACTCCTCAAGGAGTCCACCAAACCCATTGTCCTGGACTTCTGGGCGCCCTGGTGCGGTCCCTGCCGGAAGATGGACCCCATCTTCGCCGCCGCCGCCCAGGAACGGCCGGATATTATCTTCGGCAAAGTCAACGTTGACCAGGAGCACAAGCTGGCGAATAAGTTTGGAATTCAAGGCATCCCGACGTTGCTGATCTTTGTGGAGGGGAAGATGGTCAAACAAAGCGTGGGCCTGATCTCGAAAGCGGAGCTGCTGTCGCTGCTGGATTCGACGCTCAAAAAGCACTCCAAATCCTGAGGCCGCGGGCGGGATCGAGCGGGCGCGGCGCCGCTTCCCGGTTTCGGGCCGGCGCGCGGATATTTCGAACGCCCGGTCCGGGTCAGGCCCGGGGCGGGCCGTTTAACTGGCGGGGGGGTAATCGGGGTGCCAGAAAAACTGATCAATGGCCGCTTGCAGGGCGGCATCCTCCAGGTTCCGGCCGAGCGCCTCGTGGCGGGCGGTCTGAGCGACTTTCAGGGCGATGAGGCGGCTGACGGCGCGCAGTTGCTGGAGGCTGGGGTAGAGGCAGTTTTCGCCGGCGGGGTGCTGGACGGTGAAGTCGGCCAGCGCCTGGGCCGCGGCCAGGAACATGGAATCGGTGACGCGGCTGGCTTCGGCGATGAGCGCGCCCAGGCCGACGCCGGGAAAGACGAAGGCGTTATTGCACTGGCCGATGACGTATTTGCGCCCGTTGAAGACGACCGGGTCGAAGGGGGAGCCGGTGGCCACCAGGGCGCGGCCGTCGGTGTGCTGCAAGGCTTCGGCGGGGGTGCATTCGGTTTTGCTGGTGGGATTGCTCATCGGGAAGATGAGGGGCCGCTCGCAGTGGTCGGCCATGGCGCGCAGGACGGCGGGGGTGAAATCGCCGGGCTGGCCGGTGGTGCCGATCAGGATGGTGGGG